>Ga0233425_10001344_pt1 | contig 56090 bp, 45 predicted proteins | sample Watercolumn_Towu_2_FD_181712 | JGI IMG/M metagenome (GOLD analysis project Ga0233425, IMG submission 181712) | Freshwater microbial communities from Lake Towuti, South Sulawesi, Indonesia - Watercolumn_Towuti2014_140_MG | ecosystem: Environmental > Aquatic > Freshwater > Lake | place... | reverse complement strand
CGTCGACTTCGATCGCGGCGCGAACGCGGCCCTGCTCGTCGACAACTACGACTGGCTCGGCGCGCTGTCGCTGATTCCGTTCCTCCGCGACGTCGGCAAACACTTCTCGGTGCCGGTCATGCTCGCAAAGGAATCCGTGAAGGCGCGTCTCGCGACGGGGATCTCGTTCACGGAGTTCAGCTACCAGCTGCTGCAGGCGTACGACTTTCGCGAGCTCGCGCGCCGTCACGGCTGCACGATGCAGATGGGCGGCAGCGATCAGTGGGGCAACATCACGGCGGGCATCGATCTGATCCGGCGGATGGACGGCGCGACGGCGCACGGTCTTACGCATCCGCTCGTCGCAAAGTCCGACGGCACGAAGATGGGCAAGAGCGAGACGGGCACCGTCTGGCTCGACGCGGAGAAGACGTCGCCGTACGAGATGTTCCAGTTCTGGCTGAACACGGCGGACGACGACGTCATCCGTTTCCTGAAGTACTACACGTTTTTGCCGCTCGACGAGATCGAAGCGCTGCGCGAAGCCGCGAAGCGCGCGCCGGAGAAGCGCGAAGCGCAGCGCGTCCTCGCGCGCGAGGTCACGCGGCTCGTGCACGGCGAGGAAGGACTGCGCGACGCGGAGACGATCACCGCGTCGCTCTTCACGGGCGACGTCGCCGCGCTCACCGCGACGCAGCTGCAGCAGGCGTTCGCCGGCGCGCCGACGACCGGTCTCGCGCGTGAAGATCTCGGCACGCCGCTCGTCGACATCCTCGTGCGCGCCGGGCTCGCCGAATCGAAGCGCCGCGGCCGCGAGCTCCTCACGACCGGCGCGATTCAGCTCAACGGGCGGAAAATAGCGACGGCCGACGCCGTGCTGTCATCCGACGCGGTGCTTCCGGGGGGGTACGTCGTGCTCCGGAAAGGCAAAAAGACCTTCCATATCGCCCGCTTGGAAGAAAAATAGCGGAGAAGTTGACACGTAGGGCCCCGATCCGTATATTCAGTCTTTGCCCGCGCCCAAGGGTGCGAGCGTAGCAGTACGATCCGGTCACCTTCCAAGCTGACCGCCGTTCTTTGACAGTTGGATATGCTACTGGCTCACCGAAAAGGTGTGAGCACCATCCGTTCTATGAGTGCCTTGCGCTCGGCCGAGTAACTGTCAGTAAGTCAGTGAAACGTTCGAGCTTCGAGGACCAGGTTCAACGCTGTTTCTTGGCGAGTTTGATCCTGGCTCAGAGCGAACGCTGGCGGCGTACTTAACACATGCAAGTCGAACGAGGTCGGGGGCAACTCCGACCTAGTGGCGCACGGGTGAGTAACACGTGGGCAACCTGCCCTCGAGTTCGGGATACCCTCTCGAAAGGGAGGCTAATACCGGATACGTTCCTCGGGTCGCGAGACCTGGGGAGGAAAGGTAGCGAAAGCTGCCGCTCTTGGAGGGGCTCGCGGCCTATCAGCTAGTTGGTGAGGTCATGGCTCACCAAGGCGATGACGGGTAGCTGGTCTGAGAGGACGACCAGCCACACGGGAACTGAGACACGGTCCCGACTCCTACGGGAGGCAGCAGTGGGGAATTTTCCGCAATGGGCGAAAGCCTGACGGAGTGACGCCGCGTGGGGGACGAAGGCCTTCGGGTCGTAAACCCCTGTCAGAGGGAAAGAAGGGTCGGCGCGTGAACAGCGCGTCGATCTGACGGTACCTTCAGAGGAAGCCCCGGCCAACTCTGTGCCAGCAGCCGCGGTAAGACAGAGGGGGCAAGCGTTGCTCGGAATCACTGGGCGTAAAGGGCGCGTAGGCGGGATGGCAAGTCGGTCGTGAAATCCCTGGGCTCAACTCAGGGGGGTCGGCCGATACTGCCGTTCTTGAGGGATGCAGAGGAGACTGGAATTCCCGGTGTAGCGGTGAAATGTGTAGAGATCGGGAGGAACACCGGTGGCGAAGGCGGGTCTCTGGGCATTTCCTGACGCTGAGGCGCGAAAGCGTGGGGAGCAAACGGGATTAGATACCCCGGTAGTCCACGCGGTAAACGATGACGACTAGGTGTGGGGGGGTTAAGTCCCTTCCGTGCCGCAGCTAACGCATTAAGTCGTCCGCCTGGGGAGTACGGCCGCAAGGTTGAAACTCAAAGGAATTGACGGGGGCCCGCACAAGCGGTGGAGCATGTGGTTCAATTCGATGCAGAGCGAAGAACCTTACCTGGGCTTGACATGTAGGAAGTAGAAACCCGAAAGGGCGACGACCTGTTGAGTCAGGAACCTACACAGGTGGTGCATGGCTGTCGTCAGCTCGTGCCGTGAGGTGTTGGGTTAAGTCCCGCAACGAGCGCAACCCTTACCCGATGTTGCCAACGGTTCGGCCGGGTACTCTTCGGGGACTGCCGGCGAAGAGCTGGAGGAAGGGGGGGATGACGTCAAGTCCGTATGCCCCTTATGCCCAGGGCTACACACATGCTACAATGGTCGGTACAGAGGGTTGCCAACCCGCGAGGGGGAGCCAATCCCACAAAGCCGATCTCAGTTCGGATTGCAGGCTGCAACTCGCCTGCATGAAGTCGGAATCGCTAGTAAGCGCAGATCAGCAGGCTGCGCTGAATACGTTCCCGGGCCTTGTACACACCGCCCGTCACACCACGAAAGCCGGCGGTACCAGAAGTCGCTGCGCCAACCGCAAGGAGGCAGGCGCCGAAGGTATGGTCGGTGATTGGGGTGAAGTCGTAACAAGGTAGCCGTAGGGGAACCTGCGGCTGGATCACCTCCTTTCTAAGGAGCTCCGAGGGCCGACACATCGCTTCGGCGATTGAGGCCCTCCAGCTTTCCTAGACCGGTGCGAACATCTTCAGGATCGAGCCAGTAGCATTTTTCTTGCGCTTGGGCCTTTAGCTCAGGTGGCTAGAGCGCGCGCTTGATAAGCGCGAGGTCCCTGGTTCGATCCCAGGAAGGCCCACCAGCTCAAGCCGCGGGGATGTAGCTCAGTTGGGAGAGCACCTGCTTTGCAAGCAGGGGGTCGCCGGTTCGAATCCGGTCATCTCCACCAGGCGCGTAGATCCGGAATACAACGCACGTCACAGGCTGACGTGCGTGCTCTTTGAAAACTGAATACGGAGATTCTCGAGTGTAGCCAGGCGATGTTCTCCAAGAGAACAGATCCTTAGGTAGTGAGTTCGTGGTCAAGCTACTAAGGGCGAACGGTGGATGCCTTGGCGCCGGGAAGCGATGAAGGGCGTGGCAAGCTGCGATAAGCCTCGGGGAGCCGCAAGCAGGCAGCGATCCGGGGATGCCCGAATGGGGGAACCTGGCTGGGGTAATGCCCAGTCGTCCCTGACTGAATCCATAGGTCAGGGCACGCGAACCGGGGGAACTGAAACATCTCAGTACCTCGAGGGAAGAGAAATCAAACGAGATTGCCTCAGTAGCGGCGAGCGAACGGGCAACAGCCTAAACCGGAGTCGAGCAATCGGCTCCGGGGTTGCGGGGCGCTCACGGGGGTTACCCCGGAGAGTTACCAAGTCAGGCGCTAGTCGAAGGCTCTGGAACGAGCCACCACAGACGGTGATAGTCCGGTAGACGAAAGCGTACTGATCTCTCTGGTGAGCGTTCCCAAGTACTACGGGACACGTGCAACCCCGTAGGAATCTGGGGGGACCACCCTCCAAGGCTAAATATTCCCCGGCGACCGATAGTGAACCAGTACCGTGAGGGAAAGGCGAAAAGAACCCCGGTGAGGGGAGTGAAAAAGAACCTGAAACCGTTTGCCTACAAGCGGTAGGAGGGCTATGCCGTCGCAAGACGGAAGGCCTGACTGCGTGCCTTTTGCATAATGAGCCGGCGAGTTACTGGTACGTGGCAAGGTTAAGCGCGTAAGGCGCGGAGCCGTAGCGAAAGCGAGTCCGAATAGGGCGCTCAGTCGCGTGCCGTAGACCCGAAGCCAAGTGATCTACCCCTGACCAGGATGAAGCCGCTGTAATAGGCGGTGGAGGTCCGAACCGGTGTTGGTTGAAAACAGCTCGGATGAGTTGGGGGTCGGAGTGAAAGGCTAATCAAACTTGGAGATAGCTGGTTCTCCCCGAAATAGCTTTAGGGCTAGCCTCACGTAGGCCGTGTGGTGGTAGAGCACTGAATGGGCTAGGGGCCCTACCAGGTTACCAACCCCAATCAAACTTCGAATGCCATACGGTGCAGCGTGGGAGTCAGACGACGCGGGATAAGCTGCGTGGTCGAGAGGGAAACAACCCAGATCGTCAGCTAAGGTCCCCAAGTGTGTGCTGAGTGGGAAACGATGTGGTGTCGCTCAGACAGCCAGGAGGTTGGCTTAGAGGCAGCCACCCTTTAAAGAGTGCGTAACAGCTCACTGGTCAAGCGATGGTGCGCGGACAATTCAACGGGGCTAAGCACACCACCGAAGCTACGGGCTCCGCAAGGAGCGGTAGGGGAGCATTCCGCGATAGGTTGAAGGTCGACCGCGAGGACGACTGGACGAGGCGGAAGAGATAATGCCGGCACGAGTAGCGAAAAAGCAGGTGAAAAACCTGCTCGCCGAAAGCCCAAGGGTTCCTGGGGAAGGTTAATCCGCCCAGGGTTAGGCGGTCCCTAAGCCGAGGCCGACAGGCGTAGGCGAAGGACAACAGGTTAATATTCCTGTTCCGCCGTGGGTTCGTTACGAGCAATGGGGGGACGGAGAAGGCTAAGCACCGCCCGCGATCGGAAGTGCGGGTCCAAGCGCGTAGGGAGCTCTGATAGGGAAATCCGTCGGGGCGCTAATCCTGAAACGTGATGGGGAGGCCTTCGGGCCACAAACGGGCTGATGCCATGCTTCCAAGAAAATCCTCTAGCCAGAATCCAAGGCGACCGTACCGGAAACCGACACAGGTGGGCGAGGAGAATATCCACAGGCGCTCGGGAGAACTCTCGCGAAGGAACTAGGCAAAATGACCCCGTAACTTCGGGAAAAGGGGTGCCGCACTAGGGTGTTGAGCCCGAGGCGGTCGCAGTGAAACGAGCCAAGCGACTGTTTACTAAAAACACAGGACTCTGCGAACTCGTAAGAGGACGTATAGGGTCTGACGCCTGCCCGGTGCCGGAAGGTTAAGGCGAGGGGTTAGCCGCAAGGCGAAGCTCTGAACCGAAGCCCCGGTAAACGGCGGCCGTAACTATAACGGTCCTAAGGTAGCGAAATTCCTTGTCGGGTAAGTTCCGACCTGCACGAATGGCGTAACGACTTGGCTGCTGTCTCCGCGAGAGACCCGGTGAAACTGTAGCGCCAGTGAAGATGCTGGCTACCCGCGACTAGACGAAAAGACCCCGTGAACCTTTACTGTACCTTGGCATGGAACTTTGGCGGAGTCTGCGCAGGATAGGTGGGAGGCTTTGAAGCCGGCACTCTGGTGTCGGTGGAGCCGTCGTTGAGATACCACCCTGACTGTGCTGGAGTTCTAACCTTGGCCCGTGAACCGGGTCGGGAACAGTGCCAGGTGGGCAGTTTGACTGGGGCGGTCGCCTCCCAAAATGTAACGGAGGCGCTCGAAGGTCGGCTCAGCACGGTTGGAAATCGTGCGACGAGTGTAAGGGCAGAAGCCGGCTTGACTGCGAGACATACACGTCGAGCAGGTGCGAAAGCAGGACCTAGTGATCCGGTGGTTCTCAGTGGAAGGGCCATCGCTCAACGGATAAAAGGTACTCCGGGGATAACAGGCTGATCTTGCCCAAGAGTTCATATCGACGGCAAGGTTTGGCACCTCGATGTCGGCTCATCGCATCCTGGGGCTGGAGCAGGTCCCAAGGGTTGGGCTGTTCGCCCATTAAAGCGGTACGTGAGCTGGGTTTAGAACGTCGTGAGACAGTTCGGTCTCTATCTGTCGCGGGCGGAGGAGGTTTGACGGGAGCTGCCCCTAGTACGAGAGGACCGGGGTGGACGGACCTCTAGTGTGCGAGCTGTGCCGCCAGGCGCAACGCTCGGTAGCTATGTCCGGCAGAGATAAGCGCTGAAGGCATCTAAGCGCGAAACTCGCCTGAAGATGAGACCTCCCGGGGCGTAAGCCCCCTGAAGGGCCCTGGTAGATCACCAGGTTGATAGGCCGGAGGTGTACGCACCGTAAGGTGTTCAGCTGACCGGTACTAATCGCCCGTGCGGCTTGACCACGTTGTTTTCATCCTCGATGCGTTCTCGAACGAACGCGTCTGGCTGCACTCGAGATTCTCCGTGTTCAGCGCGGCGAGCGATCGCCGCGACCACTTCCCGGTGGCGATGCCGGAGGGGCCACACCCGTTCCCATACCGAACACGGAAGTTAAGCCCTCCTGGGCCGATGGTACTGCGCTGGTAACGGCGTGGGAGAGTAGGTCGCTGCCGGGTTAATTCCACGAAGCGCGATGCGCTTCGGCACGAAGGCCCGAGTCGAGAGACTCGGGCCTTCCTGTTTTCGGCAGCGCGCGGCCGCGGCCCGTCAGCCGGAGAAGGCGGTCCAGAGCGCGAGGATGAAGCCGAGCCCGGTGAGCGCGATCAGCGCGGCGGCGATCGTCCGCTCGAGCGCGCTCTCCTCGCGGCGTTCGCTGAACGAGAGCACGAGCCCCGACGCGAAGCCGCCGACGAAGCCCCCCGCGTGCGCGAGGTTGTTCACGCCCGACATGAAGAACCCGAGGATGAAGAGCACCAGCGCCCACTGCCCGTACTGTCGCAGCACCATCGCCCCGAACGCGCCGCCGCGCCGTCGTCCGTACGCGACCATCGCGCCCAGCAGCCCGAAGATCGCGCCCGACGCGCCGACGGTCGGGTACGGCGTGACGAAGTTCGAGACGATGAAGCCGAGCGCGCCCGACACGGTGAAGATGATCACGAGCCGCGCCGGCCCGAAGAGCTCCTCGACCGCGGGCCCGAGCTGACGGATCCACAGGACGTTGAAGAGGATGTGCAGCACGCTCCCGTGCAGGTAGATCGCGGTGAGCACGGTCCACCAGCGCCCCAGCTGCCACGCGAACGCGCTCGTCATCCCGAGCGCGTCGAGCGCCCGCCCGCTCGGCGAGAACAGATCGAAGATCCCGCGCGGACGCAGCGCGGTCGCCGGATCGAGGACGAGGCTCGCGACGTAGAGCCCGATGCAGGCCACGGTGACGAGCCCGGTGAAGTTCCCCGTGCGCCAGAGGCGTCCGAGCCGCGAGGCCCACAGCCATCGGCCGGGACGCGGCAGCCCGCACACCAGACACTCCGCGGCGTCGGGATGCGTGAGGCGGCCGCAGCGTGGACAGAGGACTGCGCCCGTCCGCTTACGGAACATCCGCGCCGTCGCCTTCGTCGTCCTCGCGAGGGGGAATGCGATACCGCTCGTCGAGCCAGCCGCCGAGATCGATGAGCCGGCAGGTCAACGAGCAGAACGGACGCTGGGGATTCTCGCGCCAGGCCGTCGCCACCCCGCACGTCGGACAGCGCACGCGCGGGGCCGCCGGCGTGACTTCGTCGGTGACCACGATGCGCGATCGTACCGAGCGCGATCGAAGCGTGTCAACGCCGCGTCGCCATGGTAGATTTCGGCAGATTCTGCGACGTAACGCCCCTTCGGGCGCAGGCCCTTCGGAGGACAACCAGATCATGATGCCGACGCCATTCGGGCAGCGACGCGCAACGGCGGCGCTCGTGCTGCTCGTGCTCCTCTCTCTCGCCGTGTCGATCGTTCCGGCGCTCGCGCAGTCGTCCGCGCCGCCCGCCGCGCAGGCGGCCGCCGCGCCCGCGCACCCGGGTGGTGGCGAGGCGAACCTCAAGATCCCGCCGCTCGACACGGTCCAGCTGCTCGGCATGAACGGGCGCTCGCTGCTGATGCTCGGTCTCGGCGTCTGCGTGCTCGGCCTCGTCTTCGGTCTCGTGATCTACACGCAGCTCAAGAACCTGCCCGTGCACGCCTCGATGCGGGAGATCTCCGAGCTGATCTACGAGACGTGCAAGACGTACCTGATCACGCAGGGCAAGTTCATCCTGATCCTCGAGGCGTTCATCGGGGTCATCATCGTCGTCTACTTCGGCTTCCTGCAGCACTTCGACGCGATGCGGGTCGTCATCATCCTGCTCTTCAGCCTGATCGGCATCGGCGGGAGTTACGGCGTCGCGTGGTTCGGCATCCGGATCAACACGTTCGCGAACTCGCGGACGGCGTTCGCGAGCCTGAAGGGCGAGGCCTATCCGGTCTACGCGATTCCGCTCAAGGCCGGCATGAGCATCGGCATGCTGCTGATCAGCGTCGAGCTCTTCCTGATGCTCTGCATCCTGCTCTTCATCCCCGGCGACTACGCGGGCCCGTGCTTCATCGGCTTCGCCATCGGCGAGTCGCTCGGCGCGGCGGCGCTGCGCATCGCGGGCGGCATCTTCACGAAGATCGCGGACATCGGCTCCGACCTCATGAAGATCGTCTTCAACATCAAGGAGGACGACGCGCGCAACCCGGGCGTCATCGCGGACTGCACCGGCGACAACGCGGGCGACTCCGTCGGGCCGAGCGCGGACGGCTTCGAGACGTACGGCGTCACCGGCGTCGCGCTGATCTCGTTCATCCTGCTCGCGGTGAAGGACCCCGGCGTCCAGGTCCAGCTGCTCGTGTGGATCTTCCTGATGCGCGTGCTCATGGTGATCACGAGCGGCGCGTCGTATCTCATCAACGAGGCGATCGCGCGCGGCAAGTACGCGCGGGCGACGCACATGAACTTCGAGGCGCCGCTCACCGCGCTGGTCTGGCTGACGTCGATCGTGTCCGTCGCGGTCACGTACGTCGCCTCGTACGCGCTGATCGGCAACCTCGGAGACGGCAGCCTCTGGTGGAAGCTCTCCACCGTCATCACGTGCGGCACGCTCGCGGGCGCGATCATCCCCGAGTTCGTCAAGGTCTTCACCTCGACGAACTCCGGCCACGTGCGCGAGGTCGTCACGTCCTCGCGCGAGGGCGGCCCCTCGCTCAACGTCCTCTCCGGCTTCGTCGCCGGCAACTTCAGCGCCTACTGGCTCGGCGTGGTCGTCGTGCTGCTGATGGGCATCGCGTTCAAGGTCAGCACGATGGGCATCGGCGACCTGATGCTCGCGCCGGCCGTGTTCGCGTTCGGTCTCGTCGCCTTCGGCTTCCTCGGCATGGGCCCGGTGACGATCGCCGTCGACTCGTACGGGCCCGTCACCGACAACGCGCAGTCCGTGTACGAGCTCTCGGTCATCGAGACGATTCCGAACGTCGCGCAGCAGATCCGCCGCGAGTTCGGCTTCGACGTGCGATGGGACGCGGCCAAGGCGCTGCTGGAGGAGAACGACGGCGCGGGCAACACGTTCAAGGCGACCGCGAAGCCCGTGCTGATCGGCACCGCGGTCGTCGGCGCGACCACGATGATCTTCTCGATCATCGTCATGCTCACGCACGGGCTCACGGAGAACCTCGACAAGCTCTCGCTGCTCCATCCGCCGTTCCTGCTCGGCCTCGTCACCGGCGGCGCGGTCATCTACTGGTTCACCGGCGCCGCGACGCAGGCGGTCAGCACCGGCGCGTACCGCGCGGTCGAGTTCATCAAGGCGAACATCCGCCTCGAAGGCGTCGAGAAAGCGTCGGTCGAGGACAGCAAGAAGGTCGTCGAGATCTGCACGCAGTACGCGCAGAAGGGGATGTTCAACATCTTCCTCACGGTCTTCTTCTGCACGCTCGCCTTCGCGTTCCTCGAGCCGTACTTCTTCATCGGCTACCTGATCTCGATCGCGCTGTTCGGCCTCTACCAGGCGGTGTTCATGGCGAACGCCGGCGGCGCCTGGGACAACGCGAAGAAGATCGTCGAGACCGAGCTGAAGGAGAAGGGCAGCCCGCTGCACGCGGCGACGGTCGTCGGCGACACCGTCGGCGATCCGTTCAAGGACACGTCATCGGTCGCGATGAACCCGGTGATCAAGTTCACGACGCTGTTCGGGCTGCTGGCCGTGGAGCTCGCGGTGACGCTGTCCGCGACCCAGGGCCGCGGCCTCAGCCGGCTGCTCTTCGCGGTCTTCTTCGTGCTCTCCGCGGTCTTCGTGAGGCGGTCGTTCTACGGGATGCGGATCCAGGCGGGCGCGGCGGTCGGCGCGCCGGCCCACGGGAGCGCGGTCGCCGGCGGCAGATAGCTGGTGGAGTGGCTGCACGATCTCGTCCGGGCGATCTCGCCCGACGCGATCATCGACGTCGCGATCCGCTGGGGCGGGTATCCGGTCCTGTTCGCGATCGTCTTCGTGGAGACCGGGCTGCTCGTCGGGTTTTTCCTGCCCGGCGACTCGCTGCTGATCAGCGCCGGGCTCGTGGCCGCCGCCGGCACGCTGAACATCTGGTGGCTCAACGTGCTGCTCTGCATCGCGGCGATCACCGGCGACAGCGTCGGCTACGCCATCGGACGCCGGGCCGGGCCCGCGCTGTTCACGCGCCCGGAGTCGCTCCTGTTCAATCCGAAGCACGTCGAGCGCACGCGCCGGTTCTACGAGCGCTACGGGGCCAAGACGATCGTGATCGCACGGTTCGTCCCGATCGTCCGGACGTTCGCGCCGGTCGTCGCCGGCGTCGGGCAGATGGAGTACCGCACGTTCATCACCTTCAACGTGCTCGGCGGCATCGGCTGGGTCGTGAGCATGACGTGGGCCGGCTATTTCCTCGGCCACGCCATTCCGAACATCCGTGAGCACATGCCGAAGCTGGTGATGGTCGTGATCGTCCTCTCGGTGCTGCCGATCTTCATCGAGCTGTGGCGGGAGCGGCGACGGGGACGCGCGTCCTCCTGACGCTCGTCGCGGCGGCCGTCGCCGCGCTCCCGGTGCCGGTCTCGGCGTGGCTCGGACGGCGGCTCGGGGACCTCGCGTACGCGCTGCTGGGCGGCCGCCGCCGGCTCGCGCTCACGAATCTCGGCCGCGCATTTCCCGAGCTCCCGGAAGCCGAGCGCCGGCGAATCGCCCGCCGCTCGTTCCAGCACCTGGGCATGGTCTTCACCGAAGGCTGCGTCACGCTCCGCCGGCCCCTCGAGCGCGTCACCGCCCAGGTGACCCTGGAGGGGCTCGAGCACCTCCAGAAGGCGCTCGCGGAGCACGGCCGGGCGCTGCTTCTCACGGCCCACCTCGGGAACTGGGAGCTGTTGACGCTCGGCCCGGCGCTGACGGGGTATCCGCTGACGGTCGTCGCCCGCGCGCTCGATTCACCCGCGCTCGACGCGTGGGCCGACCGCCTTCGCCGGACCGCGGGTGTCGAGGTGGTCGACAAGCGTGAGGCGCTGCGGCCGGTCCTCGAAGCGCTGCGCCGCGGCCGGCTGGTCGGCGTGCTCCTCGACCAGAACGCGTCGCGGCGCGAGGGCGTCTTCGTGCCGTTCTTCGGGCGCCTGGCGAGCACGTCGCGCGCGATGGCGGTGCTCGCGCTCCGCACGCGGACACCGGTCGTGCCCGTGTTCGCGCGCCGCGTTGCGCCGGGACGTCATCGGATCGTCGTGGAGCCGGCGCTGCCGCTACCGCCCGGATCGGACGCCGCGGCGATCGAAGCCGTGACGGCGCAATGCACGGCGGCGATCGAAAGCGCGGTGCGCGCGACGCCCGACCAGTGGCTCTGGGCGCACGACCGCTGGCGAACGCGCCCGCCGGCTGAGAAGCGGTGATTACTTCGACTCGGCCTTCTTGGCTTCCTTCGGCGCGGCCTTGACGAGGATCGACTGCGCCACCGCCTTGCCGTCGCGCTCGATGTAGCGGACCTGAACCGCATCGCCCGGACGCAGATCGCCGGGAACGATCGACTTGGTTCCCTTGCGGATGTGCGTCATGTTGTCCACCGCGAACGTCCACTCCGCGTCCTTTCCCTTGTCGCGTCCCGCCACGACGAGCTGCTCCGGCGAGGCAGCGCGCACCGTCCCGCTCACGTTCCGTGTCGTCTTTTTCTCCGCGGCTTTAGGAGCCGCGGGCGGGGCGGGGGTCTGAGCGGTGGCGGTGACCGCGATGCCGAGGACGAGGGCGACGGCGAAGGCTTCCACGATTCTCACGGCAGGGCTCCTTCTGGAAGGGGTTCCCGCTCTCTATGACGTATCGCGTAATCCCTTGTCAAGGTTCGTTGGTTTCGGGCCGATCTATGGTAAAAATGGCCCGGCTTCGCAACCCGATGAAGTTCCTCCTCGTAGCGGCCGCAGCCCTCTACGTGACCCTCTCCGGTGTCGTCATGCCGGGAGCGGTGGAGCTATCGCCAAGGGATCCGGGCGCGCTCGACTTCTCGGCGACGTCTCCCCCGCGCGAAGACCTTCGTCTCGACGTCTCGCTCGAGCCGGTCGTGCGCGATGCCGGCGCCGGCATGAGCCGCCCCGAGCCAGAGCCGTGGGCGGAAAGCGACCCATGGGCCGACGCCGTGGGCGAGCTGCGCCAGAGCGCGCCGCCGCGCGCGCACCTCTCGCCGTACCCCCTCGTGATGAACGATCAGGTCCGGTTCTTCCTCGATCGCTTCACCGGCGAACGCCGCGAAGCGGTCGACCTCTGGATGAGCCGCTCTGGACGCTACCTCGACATGATCCGCGGGGTGCTGCGCCGCAACGGCCTGCCGGAGGACCTCGCGTTCACGGCGATGATCGAGAGCGGGTTCAACCCGCTGGCGGTCTCCCGCGCCGGTGCCAAGGGCCTGTGGCAGTTCATGGCCGCGACCGCGCGCCGCTACGGTCTTCGCGTCGACCAGTGGGTGGACGAGCGGCTCGACCCTGAGAAGGCGACGGGCGCGGCGGCCGCGTACTTCCGCGATCTTCACGCGATCTTCGGCTCGTGGACACTCGCGCAGGCGGCGTACAACGCCGGCGAGATGAAGGTCATCAAGGCGCTGCGGGCGAGCGGCTCGAAGGACTTCTGGCCTCTGACGAACACCGTCCATCTCAAGCGTGAGACGAAGGACTTCGTGCCGGCGATCCAGGCCGCGGTGATCATCGGCCGCGATCCCGAGCGGTACGGCTTCGACGTGAAGGACCCCGATCCCGCGTCGCTGGACCGCGTCGCCGTCCCGCCCGCGACGGATCTCCGCCGGCTCGCCAGCGCCGCGGGGATGTCGTCCGACGCGCTGCAGGCGCTGAACCCGGTCCTGGTCCGTGGCGTGACGCCCCCGGGCTCGCCCTGGCACCTGAACGTCCCCGCCGAGCGCCGCGACGCGGTGATGACCGCGCTGGCCCCCGCGCCCCGCCGGACGATGGTCGCCCAGGCCGGCAATACGGTCTCGCGCGCGGCCGGCGATCCGCACGTGCACATCGTCCGCCCGCGCGAGACGGTCAGCTCGATCGCCAAGCGCTACGGGATCTCGACGGGCGACGTGATGCGGATGAACAGCCTCGAGAAGCACGACTCGATCCGCCCCGGCGACCGTCTCCGCATCGCCGACTCTCGCGCCGCCCGCTAACCCGCGCCGTCCGTGCGGGTGGAAGTCCAGCTCCACGCGACCCTGACCTCGTTGCTTCCGCCCGGCAGCCGCGCCGGCATCGCCCTCGTCGACGTCCCGGAGAACGCCACCGTCGCCGATCTGATCCGCGCGCTCGCGATCCCGGCCGAGCTCTCGCGGATCGTGCTCGTCAACGGGCACGACGTGGAAGACGACGCGGCGCTCAACCCCGGCGATGTCGTCGACGTCTTCCCGCCGCTCGCGGGCGGTGCCGAAGGCGTCCCGGGGCCGGGTGGTACACTCCAAAAGCTCTCTGGAAGCGTCTAGGAACCCGGTGGGCCTCCCGGACTTCAAATCCGGTGTCCGGCTCTAGACAAGTCGGAGGTGGGTTCGACTCCCACACGCTTCCGCCACAACGACGAGGGACGCATGGCGAAGCGTGACGACAAGACGCGGCGCGAGGGCCGCGGACAGCCGCCGCGCCGCGGCGGACTGCCGCGCGCGATGAAAGGGAACCGCGCGGCCATCCTGGCGGTCAGCGCGGTGGTGGTGGCGGTGGTGGTCGGCTATTTCGCGTATCGCGCGGCCGCCGATCTTCCCGGCACCAAGATGGCCGACCAGGGCAACCTGCACATCGCGACCGAGCAGTCGCCCCACGAGCCCTACAACTCCGATCCGCCGACGTCCGGCCCGCACTTGCCATACATCGCGCCGTGGGGCGTCCACACGCGCCCGATCCCGCGCGAGCTGCAGGTGCACAACCTCGAGGACGGCGGCGTGGTGGTGCAGTACAACTGCGACTGCCCCGACGTGATCGCGAAGCTGCGTGACATCGTGAACAAGCACGACCACTTCGTGATCCTGGCGCCGTATCCCGACATGAACAGCAAGATCGCGCTCACGGCGTGGACGCGCATCGACACGATGGACCAGCTCGACGAGGCGCGCGTGCGCCGCTTCATCGATGCCTACAAGGGCATCGACCATCACAAGCGATAGGGCGATGGCCTCGCGACTCGCCGACCTCGTCCGCCGCGCCCGCCGCCTCTCCGCGGAGCGCGATCGGCTGATCGAGGCGGTCGCCACGGAGTGGACGCGCGCGCTGCGGGGCCAGCGGCTGACGCCCGCGGACCTCGACGAGCTCTGGGCGGCGCTGACGGAGGACGCGCTGCGCCAGCGCATCCCGGGCGACGGCAAGTACACGTCGCAGGTGTGGCGGCACGAGACGCGTGAGGTCATCGCGCGCGTGCGCGAGAAGGTCGAGGCGCAGCTCCGTGAGCGCTGAGCGCACGGCGGCGCTGCGCCGGCTCCCGTCCGTCGATCAGATCCTCCGCGCGGTCGCGGCGCGCCCCGAGCTCGCCGAGGTGCCGCGCGCGCGCGTGACCGAGACCGTGCGCGAGGTGCTCGATCAGGAGCGCCGCCGCGTGCTCGGCGGCGCGGCCGAGCCGCTGGACGCCGATGCGCTTGCCGCGCGCGTGGTCGACGCCACGCGGCGCGCGGGCGTGTTCTCGCTGCGCACGGTGATCAACGCGACCGGCGTGGTGCTGCACACGAACCTCGGGCGCGCGCTGCTCTCGCCGCTCGCGGTCGAGCGCCTCGTCGCGGCCGCCGGCGCGTACTCCAACCTCGAGCTCGATCTCGCCACGAAGGAGCGCGGCTCGCGCTACAGCCACGTCGAGCCGCTCCTGCGCCGGCTCACCGGCGCCGAGGACGCGCTCGTGGTCAACAACAACGCCGCGGCCGTGCTGCTGGCGCTCGAGACCCTCGCGAAGGGCAAGGAAGTGATCGTCTCGCGGGGCGAGCTCATCGAGATCGGCGGCGAGTTCCGGATCCCCGACATCATGCGGCGCAGCGGCGCGCGCCTCGTGGAAGTGGGCGCGACCAACCGCACGCACCCGCGCGACTACGCGAACGCGATCGGCCCCGAGACCGCGCTGCTCCTGAAAGTCCACGCGTCGAACTACCGCGTGGTCGGATTCACCGCCGAGGTGTCGTCGCGCGAGCTCGTCGACATCGGCCGCGAGCGCGGGATTCCGGTGATGGAGGATCTCGGCTCCGGATCGTTCGTCGACCTGCGCCCCCACGGCTTCCCGTACGAGCCGACGGTGCAGGAGGTCGTGAGCGCGGGCGTCGACGTCGTCACGTTCTCCGGCGACAAGCTGCTCGGCGGGCCGCAGGCCGGCCTGGTCGTCGGGCGCAAGGCGCTCGTCGGACGGCTGAAGAAGAACCCGCTCAATCGCGCGCTCCGCATCGACAAGCTCACGCTGGCCGCGCTCGAGGCGACGCTCTACGCGTACGAGGCCGGCGATCCGCGCGAGACGATTCCGACGCTGCGCATGCTGACCGAGCCGCTCGCGGAGGTGCGCGGGCGCGCGCGCCGTCTGCTGCGCGCGCTCCCGGCTCCCGTGCGCACGCGGCTGGCGGCGCGCGTCGTCGAGGACCAGGCGCAGGTGGGTGGCGGCGCGCTGCCGACGGTCGTGCTGCCGACGGCGGCCGTGGCGGTCGGCGGCCCCGCGGCGAGCGCGCGCGCGATCGACGAGGCGCTGCGCGTGGCGGAGCCCGCGGTGATCGGCCGCATCGCCGACGACCGCCTCCTGCTCGATTGCCGCACCGTGCTCGCGTCCCAGGTGGCCCCGCTCGCGAAGGCGCTCATCGGTGTCGCCGGGCGATAGCGCGGGCGCGTCGGAGCGCGCCGCCCGTCACGTCGTGGTCGGTACCGCCGGCCACATCGACCACGGCAAGACCTCCCTCGTGAAGGCGCTCACCGGGATCGACACCGACCGCCTGCCCGAGGAGAAGGCGCGCGGCATCACGATCGACCTCGGCTTCGCGTTCATCGAGGAGCCCGGGCTCACGATCGAGATCGTCGACGTCCCCGGCCACGAGCGCTTCGTGAAGAACATGCTCGCGGGCGTCGGCGGCATCGACCTCGCGATGCTGGTGATCGCGGCGGACGAGGGCGTGATGCCGCAGACGCGCGAGCACCTCGCGATCTGCGCGCTCCTCCACATCCGCGCCGGGCTCGTCGTGCTCACGAAATCGGATCTCGTCGAGCCCGACTGGCTCGAGCTCGTGAAGGACGACGTCGCCGGCCTCGTGCGCGGCACGTTCCTCGAAGGCGCGCCCGTGCTCGCGGCGTCCGCGAAGACGGGCGCGGGGCTCGAGGAGATCCGCGCGACCCTGCGCGCGCTCGCCGCGAAGATTCCGCCCCGCGCCGCGGATCAGCTCGCGCGCCTGCCGATCGATCGCGTGTTCACGATCAAGGGCTTCGGCACCGTCGTCACCGGCACGCTCGCGGCCGGACGCTTCGGCGTCGACGATCGCATCGAGGTGTTTCCGCGCGGGCTCCAGGCGAAGGTCCGCGGACTGCAGACGCACGGGCACACGGTCACGGGCGCGCACGCCGGCCAGCGAACCGCGATGAACCTGCAGGGCCTGGAGCGCGCGGCGATCGAGCGCGGCGACGTGATCGGTCTCGCGGGCTCGCTCGTCGCCACGTCCACGGTCGATGGAATGCTCGAGCTCCTCGCCGACGCGCCCCGGCCGCTCGAGACGCGCGATCGCATCCGCTTCCACGTCGGCACGAGCGAGGTGATGGCGCGCGTGCTGTTCCTCGACCGCGCGGAGCTCGAGCCCGGCGCGCGCGCGTTTGCGCGCATTCGCCTCGAGGCGCCCGTCGTCGCGGCGCCCGGCGACCGGTTCGTCGCGCGCTCGTACTCGCCGATCGTCACGATCGGCGGCGGCACGCTGCTCGACGTCGACCCGCCGCGCGTGCGCCGCAAGGGGCCGACGCTGCTCGCGCACCTCTCGCTCCTCGAGCGCGGGACGCCCGAGGAAGTGGTGGAGGAGCACATCCGCCAGCGCGGCGCCGCGGGCGCGCGCGTTGCCACGCTGTCGGCCCGCGTGCCGTTCGGTCCGGAGCGCCTGCGCGAGCTGCTCGCGACGCTGCTCGCGGGCGGGCGCGTGGTGGCCGTCGATCGCGACTGGTACGTGCACGCCGACAGCCACACCACGCTCCGCGAGCAGACGCTCGCCGCGCTCGCCGCGTTCCATCGCGCCAACCCGCTGCGCCCCGGCATGTCGCGCGAGGAGCTGCGCGGGCGCGCGGGCAACGCGGAGGAGAAGCTGTTCGCGCACCTGCTCACGACGCTGGAAGGCGAGGGCCTCGTGAAGGCCGAGCGCGACAAGGTGCGCCTCTCCACGCACGAGGTGACGCTCAGCGACGACCAGCGCCGCGTCGTCGACCGCGTGGAGGCGAACTTCCGCGAGGCCGCCGCCGCGCCGCCGAGCCCGGAAGAAGCGCTCTCGCGCGCCGGCGTCGGCGGCGACGAGGAGCACGAGCTCTTCCAGGTGCTCATCGAGGGCAAGAAGCTCGTGCGCGTGAAGGAGTCGCTTTTCTTCCACACCGAGGCGCTGGAGTCGATCCAGGAGAAGCTGGTGGCACTCCTGCGCGAGCGCAAGGAGATCGGGCCCGCCGACATCAAGGACCTGCTGGGCATCTCCAGGAAGTACGCGATCCCGCTGCTGGAATACTTCGACGGCCGCCGTGTGACCCAGCGCGTGGGCGAGCGCCGGGTCTTGCGTGGGGGGTAAGGGGCGCGCTAAAATGACGCCGGCAAGGTCCAAAGGAGCAGCGCATGTTTGGCTTGGGTTATCAGGAACTTCTCATCATCCTCGTGATCGTGCTGATCCTGTTCGGCGCGAATCGCCTGCCGGAGCTCGCGCGCTCGCTCGGGTCGAGCGTGAAGGAGTTCAAGAAGGGCGTGAACGAGGCCCAGAAGGACGACACGACCGCCGCCGCGAAGAAGGAAGAGGAAAAGAAGGCCTGACGACGTTGGCTCTGCGATGCTCTTCATCGGCGTCGACCTCGGTGGCACGCGCATCCGCGCCGGCACCGTGGACGACGCCGGTCGCATCCTCGCACGCACCGAAACGCTGAGCGACGCCCGCCGCGGCCCCGCGGCGGTGCTCGACACCCTCCGCCGGACGATCACCGAGCTCGCTCCGTCCGTCGACGACATCGCGGGTCTCGGTGTCGCGTGCGCGGGCCTCGTCCACGCCTCCACCGGCGTCGTCGTCCAGGCGCCCAACCTCGGCTGGGCCAACGTGCCGCTCGCTCGCGAGCTCCGGCACACCTTCGACGTGCCCGTGATCGTCGAGAACGACGTTCGCGCCGCCGCCTGGGGCGAGTTCATCGTGGCCGGCGGTCATTCGGGTGACAGCCTCGTCGCCGTATTCGTGGGCACGGGCGTCGGATCGGGCGCGGTCATCGACGGGCGGCTGTGGACGGGCGCGACCAACGCCGCGGGTGAAGTCGGCCACACCAAGGTCGTCCCGGACGGGATCGCGTGTGGATGCGGCGGGCGGGGATGTCTCGAGCGCTACGTGTCCGGCAGCGGATTCCAGCAGCGCCTGCGCGAGGCGCTCGCCGCGGGCACCGCGACGGCGCTCCAGGCGCGCACGCGCGGCGGCGAGGCGTTGACGGCGCGGATGGTGTACGAGGCGGCCGAGGCGGGCGACCCGTTCGCGCGCCAGGTGTGGGACGACGCCACGCACTACCTCACGGTCACGCTCGCGAACTACGTCACGGTCCTGAACCCGCGCGTGCTCGTGCTCGGCGGCGGAGTGATCGAGAGCGTGCCGGCGCTCTTCGACGCCGCCGCGGCCGGGATCCCGCCACTCACGACCATCCTCGCGCGCGAAGCGCTGCGCATCGAGCGCGCGTGCCTCGGTGACTGGAGCGGCGTCGTCGGCGTGGCGCTCCTCGCGCACGGCTCGGCGCGGTAAGCGGCGCGAGACCGAGCCGGTATACTGCGAACGCCATGACGACGCGCACCGGCCGCTACGACGTCGCGTGCGCGCTCGTCCTCGGCGCGCTCACCGTCGTCTCGCGGCTCCCGTATCGCGCGCGGATGGCCTACAACTGGGACGCCGTCCAGTTCGCGCTCGCGCTCAACGAGTACGACGTGGTGAAGCACCAGCCCCATCCGCCCGGCTACATCCTCTACGTCGCGCTCGGCCGTCTCGTGAACACCTGGCTGCACGATCCGACCGCGGCGTACGTCGTGCTCGCGGTCGCGTTCAGCGGGCTGACGACCGTCGTCGTCTATTTCCTCGCGCGCGAGATCTACGACCGCGCGACCGCGCTCGCCTCGGCGACGCTGCTCGCGGTGAGCCCGCTCTTCTGGTTCTACGGCTCCGTGGGGCTCACATACGCGGGCGAGTCGCTCGCGGCCACGATCGTCGCGTACTTCTCGCTCCGCGCGCTGCGCGGGAGCGAGACGGACGCGTGGCTCGCCGCCGGCTATCTCGGTCTCGCGGGCGGGCTGCGTCAGTCGGTCCTGTTCCTGCTGTTCCCGCTGTGGCTCGGCGCGACGGCGTTCGGCCTGCGGCGACTCCGCACGGTGCTGATCGGCGTCGTCGTCATCGCGCTCGCCGTGCTCGCGTGGTTCTTGCCGATGATCTGGATCACGGGCGGGCTCGCGCGCTACGTCGAGGCGTCGATCGACCTCGCGGAGACGGTCGTGAAGCCGACGTCGATCCTCGGCGTCGGCGCCGGCGACGCGACTTTGCGCATGGCGCGCTACATGCTCGAGTCGGTGGTGGTGGGGCTCGGCCCGCTCGCGCTCGCCGCCGCGCTGCTGCCCTGGTACGTCTGGCGTCACGGGCTCGGCGCGCGGGAGTGGTTCCTTATCGCGTGGCCCATCGCGCCCGTGCTTGTCTACACGCTCGTGCACTTCGGCCAGGCCGGCTACGTGCTGACCTTCCTCCCCGCGCTGGTGATCCTGCTCTCGCACGTCCTGCTGGTCGCGCTCGGCGCCGCGCTCGCGCCGCGCCCGCGCCTCCGCACGGCCGTCGCGGTTGCCATCGTGACGCTGGTGGTGCTCGTGAACGGCTCCTTCTTCGTGAGCGCGCGCCCCGCGCCGCGTAGCTTCGACAGCACGAAGCCGGAGTGGGTGCGGCGCGCGCAGGACGAGGCGTTCGACTGGATCTTCAGCCGCACGGCCGCGGCGCTGCGCGAGCACGAGGCGGTCGTCGAGACGTTCGTGGGCGCGATCCGCGGTCTCTACGATCCGGACGACACCGTGATCGTGACGGAGATCGGCAACCCGCGGTCGTATCCATGGATGCGGCACGCGATGTACTACCTCGGCGAGTACCCGATCTACGACCTGCGCGTGGGCAACATGCTCGCGGGCTACTACGCGCCGCGGCTCTCGTCGGCGATGACGCCCGTCCCCGACAGCGAGATCCGGCTGCCGTCGACGGTGAAGCGCCTCGTGTGGTTCGTCGACCACTGGAGCCCGACGTCGGAGCGTCCGCCCGGGCTCACCGAGATCGAGCTGCCGTACGGGCGCTTCCTCTACGTGCTGCCGGTCGGCCGCCGCCCCATCCAGTACGCGGGCTACACGTTCATCCGGGATCGTGCGGCGCGGCCTCGTTGACGGTCGTGTCGGCGTCCTCGCCGACCTGATCGTCGTCCTCGCGGCCGTGCTTCCGCTGATCTGGTTCCTCGTGCGCGAGCACCAGATCGCCGGCGCGCCCGGATTTCCTCTCGACGATTCGTGGATTCATCTCCACTTCGCGCGCAACCTCGCCGAGGGCGCGGGGTTCTCCTACAACCCCGGCGTGCCGGTCGCGGGGTCGACGGCGCCGCTGTGGACGCTGCTGCTCGCCGCCGGCGTGCTGATCGCCGGCTCTTCGCTCGCGCTCGCGAAAGCGCTCGGTGTCGCGTCCACGGTCGCGGCCGGCGTGCTCACCCGGCGCGCGGCTCTCGCGTGGGGCGCGACGCCGCTCACGGCGCTCGCGGCAGGCATCGCGCTCGTGTGGAGTGGCCCGCTCACGTGGGGCGCGCTCTCGGGCATGGAAGTGTCGCTCGCGGCGGCGCTCGTGGCGGGCGCGCTGCTCGCGCACGCCGCCGACCGACCGCAGGGCGACGCGCCCGGCCCCGCGCTCATCGGCGCGTCGCGAACCGCCCTGCTCGCGGCCCTCGCGACGCTCGCGCGCCCCGAAGCGATCCTTCTCGTGCCCGCGCTGCTGCTCGCGAAGCGCGTGGACCTGCGACGCCTTCTCGTCTTCGTCACGATCCCGGCGCTCGCGCTCGCGCCGTTCGTGGCGTTCTGCATGACGACCGTCGGCCGCCCGCTCCCGGCGACGGCGGCGGCGAAGGTGCAGGGCGGTCTCGTCGGATGGCTCGCGGGGTTCTCCGAGCCCGCGCGCACGACGTTCGTCGAGCGGCCGTGGACGTTCCTGCGCGACTGGGTCGTGTGGCTCGCGGCGACGCACTGGCTCCTGCCGGTCGCGTGCGCCGCGGCGCTTCTCGTTCTCGCGTGGCAGCGCCGCCGCGCGCTCGTCGTGCCGGGGCTGCTGCTGCTCGCGCATCCGCTCGCGATGGCGCTGCTCGCCCCGTATCGCGGGCCCGAGTTCCAGGAGGGGCGGTACTCGCTGCACCTGCTGCCGATCGCGCTCGTGCTGCTCGCGGCCGCGCTTCCGCGCACCCTGCCACGCACGGCCGCCGCGCTCGTCGTGATCTATCTGGTACTCGCGCTGCCCGCGCTCCAGCCGGCCGCGACGCGCTACGCCTGGGCCGTCCAGAACATCAACGCGATGCAGGTCCACCTGGGCCACTGGCTCGATCGCGAGCTCCCGCGCGACTCGCGCGTGGCGGTGAACGACATCGGCGCGATCGCGTACTTCTCCCGGCGCGAGATCGTCGATCTCATGGGGCTCGTCACGCCGGCCATCATTCCGTATCGCCGGGAAGGCGAGGGCGGGGTGATGCGGTACCTCGCGGAGACCTGTCCCGACCACGTCGTGATCTTCCCCGCGTGGTTCCCGCGGCTCGCCGCGCGCGACGACCTCCTCGAGACGCGCTATCGCGTGCGGCTCGAGCACAACGAGGTCTCGGGCGCCGACGAGATGGTCGTATACCGTCTCAAGCGGTGTGCGGTATGATTCCGGGATGCTTCGCGCGCTGGTCGCGCTCATCCTCCTCGCGGGGATCGCCGTCGTGCCCTCGACCGCGATCGCGCAGTTCTACCGCTGGGTGGACGAGCACGGCAACGCGCACTACGGCGAGGGCATCGACAGCGTTCCGCAGCGCTACCGCTCGACCGCGACGCCGCTCGGGATGCGCAACGCGCCGGCGCCTTCCGCGCCCGCGGCCGGCGCCACGGCCGCGCAGAGCGCCGGCGCGACGACGGAGATCCGCTTCGTTCCCGGCCGCCACATCATCGTCGACGCGCGGATCAACAGCGGCCCGTCGGTGAAGCTGATCCTCGACACGGGCGCGGGCAACACGCTCATCAGCCCGCGCGCGCTCGCGGCCTCCGGCGTCTCGCTCACGCGCGGCACGCGCGTCGGCAAGACGCGCGGCGTCGCGAAGGACGTCGAGGTCGAGATCACGCAGGTGGCGATCGACTCGCTCGAGGTGGGCGACGCGCGCGTCGGCCGCATGATGGTCGCGTCGTACGACATGGACATGACCGAGGTCGAAGGACTGCTCGGCCAGGACTTTCTCGGCAACTTCAACGTGATGATCGACTCGAACGCCGGGGTCGTGAAGCTCGTCAAGAAGTAGCGCCCGCCGCTCATGGATTACAAAACCACCCTGAACCTTCCCAAGACCGCCTTTCCGATGAAGGCGAATCTCATCCAGAGCGAGCCGCAGATGCTCGCGTGGTGGGAGCAGATCGGCATCTACAAGCGCCTGCGCGAGGTCGCCGCGGACCGGCCGATGTGGATCCTCCACGACGGGCCGCCGTACGCGAACGGGCACATCCATCTCGGCCACGTCCTCAACAAGGTGCTGAAGGACGTGATCGTGAAGGCGCGCTCCATGGCGGGCAACAACGCGGTCTACGTCCCCGGGTGGGACTGCCACGGGCTGCCGATCGAGCATCAGGTCGACAAGGAGCTCGGTCTCGACAAGGCGTCGACCGACGTGCGGCGCGCGATGGATCCCGTCGAGAAGCGCCGGCGCTGCCGCGAGTACGCGCTGAAGTTCATCGACATCCAGCGCGAGGAGTTCAAGCGGCTCGGCGTCTTCGGCGACTGGCAGAACCCGTACCTCACGATGGCGCCCGCGTACCAGGCGGTGATCGCGCGCGAGTTCGGCCGCTTCGTGGGCCGCGGCATCGTCTACAAGGGGCTGAAGCCGGTCCACTGGTGCATGCACTGCAAGACCGCGCTCGCGCAGGCGGAGGTCGAGTACGAGGACCAGCGGACGCCGTCGGTGTACGTGAAGTTCCCCCTCGCCGGCACGCTGCCCGACGCGCCGAATGCGCCGCGTCCCTCGCTCGTGATCTGGACGACGACGCCGTGGACGCTGCCCGCGAACCTCGCGGTCGCCGTGCACGCGGAGGAGCCGTACGTCGCGCTCGAGATCCCCGCCCCCGCGAGGCAAGAAGGCGAGACCCTCGTCGTCGCGGCGAAGCTCGTCGAAGCGTTCACGCGCGTCGCGAAGATCGCCGGCGCGCGCGAGCTCGCCCGCTTCTCCGGCAGCGCGCTCGTCGGGCTCGAGTATCGCCATCCGTGGATCGATCGCACCGGCAAGGTCGCGGCGGCGGAGTTCGTCGCGATGGACACCGGCACCGGGCTCGTGCACGTCGCGCCCGGCCACGGCGAAGAGGACTACGACCTCGGCAAGAGCCTCGGGCTTCGCATCTACAACCCGGTCGACGACAGCGGCCGCTTCGCCGCCGAGGTCGAGCACTTCGCGGGGCTCTCCGTGTGGGAGGCGAATCCGAAGATCACCGCGCTGCTGAAAGAGCGTGGGGCGCTCGTGGCCGAGCTGCCGTTCGACCACACGTACCCGCACTGCTGGCGCTGCAAGAACCCGACGCTGTTCCTCGCCACCGAGCAGTGGTTCATCGCGCTCGACAAGGACGGGCTGCGCCGTCATGCGCTCGACGCGATCGAGCGCGGCGTCACGTGGATCCCGGCGTGGGGCAAGGACCGCATCTACAACATGGTCGCGCATCGTCCCGACTGGACGATCTCGCGGCAGCGCGTGTGGGGCGTGCCGATCGTCGCGTTCTACTGCAACGCGTGCGAGACCCTGCTGCTCGACGAGAGGATCGTCGAGCACGTCGCGGCGATCTTCCGCAACGGCGAGGGCGCCGACGAGTGGTACGCGCGCGCGGCGGCGCAGCTCCTTCCCGCGGGCACGCGCTGCGCGAAGTGCGGCGCCGGCGATTTCCGCAAGGAGACCGACATCCTCGACGTGTGGTTCGACTCCGGCTGCAGCCACGCCGCCGTGCTCGAGACGCGGCCCGAGCTGAAGTGGCCGGCGGACATGTACCTCGAGGGCTCGGATCAGCATCGCGGGTGGTTCCACAGCTCGCTGCTCGAAGCGGTCGGCACGCGCGAGCGGCCGCCGTACCGCAGCGTGATCACCCACGGCTTCTTCGTCGACGGCGAAGGCCGGAAGATGTCGAAGTCCCTCGGCAACGTGATCAGCCTCGACGACCTGCTGCCGAAGTACGGCGCGGAGATCCTCAGGCTCTGGGTCGCGGCCGAGGACTACACCGAGGACATCCGCGTGTCGTGGGAGATCCTCGAGCGGCTCTCCGACGCGTACCGCCGCATCCGGAACACGTACCGGTTCCTGCTCGGGAATCTCGCCGACTTCGATCCCGCGCGTCATCGGCAGTCGTACGCGCGGCTCGACGAGGTCGACCGGTGGGTGCTGGACCGTCTCGCGCGTCTCATCGACCGCGTCGTGCGCGCGTACGACGAGTACCAGTTCCACACGGTGTTTCACACCGTCCACAACTTCTGCGCGGTGGACCTCTCCGCGCAGTACCTCGACATCATCAAGGACCGTCTCTACACCTCCGCTCCCGACGACCCACGCCGCCGCGCGGCGCAGACCGCGTGTTACGACATCCTCGGCGCGCTGCTCCGTCTCATGGCGCCCGTGCTGACGTTCACCGCGGAGGAAGCGTGGCGCCACATGCCGGGCGCGCACGGCGAGTCGGTGCACCTCGAACGCTTCCCCGAGGTGCCGCTCGAGTGGATCGACGATCGCCTCAAGGCGGAGTGGGACCGGCTGCTCGAGGTGCGGCGCGAGGTGTCGAAGGCGCTCGAGACCGCGCGCGCGCGCAAGCTCATCGGCAGCGGGCTCGAGGCGTCCGTGCGGATCGCGAGCGCGCCCGAGGACATCCCGGCGCTGCTCGACGCCAAGCGCGATCTGCTGAAGACGCTCTTCATCGTGTCGCGCGTGACGATCGGCGGTGCCGCGTCGGGCGCCGTCGTCTACGAGAGCCAGGAGATCCCGGGCCTCGTCGTCGCCGTCGATCGCGCGCCCGGCCGCAAGTGCGAGCGTTGCTGGACCTACAGCGAGCGGGTCGGCGAGGATCCGCGCCACCCGACCCTCTGCGAGCGGTGCGCCCCGGTCGTGGCCGGAAGCTAGAGCGCCTCGCGGCGCGGCCCCGCGCATGATCAGGGTCCTTGTGCTCGGGGCCGTCGTCGTGGTGCTCGATCAGATCACCAAGGCGATGGTCCTCACGCATCTCGCCCCCGGCACGCACGTCGACATCGTCGAGGGCTTCGTCACGCTCACGCTCGTGATGAACCCGGGGCTCGCGTTCGGACTGCTCGGCAGCGTGCCGAGCGGGTGGCGCTGGGTGGTGGCGTTGCTCTCCGTCGCCGCGCTCGCCGTGCTCGCGCGCGTCGCGCTTCGCGTCCTGCCGGCCGGCAGCCGCCTCGATCACGTCGCGATCGGGCTGATCTTCGGCGGCGCCGTCGGCAACCTGATCGATCGCGTCCGCTTCGGCGCCGTCGTCGACTTCGTCGACCTCCACGCTCGCGGCTATCACTGGCCGGCGTTCAACGTGGCGGACTCCGGCATCAGCGTCGGGGTCGTGCTGCTCGGGCTCCGGCTCCTGCTACGGCCCGCGCCCTCGACGTCGACGACGACCTGACGTCGTGCGGCTGACCGTCGACGCTGACGCGGCGGGAGAGCGGCTCGATCGCTGGCTCGCCGCGCACGTCGCCGACGTCTCGCGCGCGCGACTTCAAGAGCTGATCGACGGCGGCGTCGTGAAGGTCGACGGCGTCGCGCGCAAGCGCGCGTACCGGCTGCAGGGCGGCGAGGGCATCGAGCTCGAGGTGCCGCCGCGCACGCAAGAGGAGCTCGCGCCAGAAGCGATCGCGCTCACGATCGTGCACGAGGACGCCGACGTGCTGGTGATCGACAAGCCCGCGGGGATGGTCGTGCATCCGGGCGCCGGCCACTCCGATGCGACGCTGGCCGCGGCGGCGCTCGCGCACGCGCCCGGCATCGCGGCCGTGGGCGGGGCGCGCCGGCCAGGAATCGTCCACCGGCTGGACAAGGACACGTCCGGCCTTCTCGTCCTCGCGAAGACCCAGCGCGCGTATGACTCGCTGACACGCCAGCTCGCGGCGCGCACCGTGAAACGACGGTACGTCGCCGTGGTCCACGGCCGTGTCCGCGCGGTGTCCGGCGTGGTCGACGCGCCGATCGGCCGCGATCCCCGCCACCGCCAGCGCATGGCCGTGCGGCCCCCGGGGCAGGGCAAGCGCGCGGTCACCCGGTGGCGCGTCGTGGAACGCTTCCCGCGCTTCACGCTGCTCGACGTGAGCCTCGAGACCGGGCGAACCCATCAGATCCGGGTGCATATGGCGTCGCTCGGCCACCCGGTGGCCGGCGATCGAACCTACGGGGGCAAGCTGCGGCCGCCGATCGCGCTCGAAGGCCTGGCGCTCCACGCGGCCGCGCTGACCTTCGTGCATCCGGTTACTCAAGCCCCCCACGAGTTCACCGCACCTCTCCCCGCACGCATCGAGGTCCTGCTGTGTCACCTGCGCAACACGTCCGATGGGGGAGCGCGGTGAATCGGCCACAGCGATGCAAGTCCACGGGCGCTAAAGGGCGTCGCCACCGAAAATGGCAAATCTGGCACGCCCTTTGCCCCTCCGTTTGCTAGAATGAGCGACGCCGTGCACCGCCTGACCGTCGTGATCCTTGCCGCGGGCGAAGGCAAGCGGATGCGGTCCCGCCAGCCGAAAGTCCTTCACCCGCTCTGCGGGCGCCCGCTGATCGCCTATCCGCTCCGTGCGGCCCATGCGCTGGCCGATCGCTTCGTGGTCGTCGCGCCGCCCGATACGCCGGCGCTCCGCGCGGCGCTGCCCGACGACGTCCGGATGGTCGAGCAGCGCGAGCGTCTCGGCACCGGCCACGCCGTGCTGCAGGCCAAGGCCGAGTGTGGCGACGGGACGATCCTGGTGCTCCCGGGCGACATGCCGCTGATCTCCGCCGAGACGCTGGAGCGCCTCGTCACGCACCATCGCGAGAGCCGCGCCGCCGCGACGATTCTCACCGCCGTCGTCGATCGCCCGCAGGGATACGGGCGCGTGCTGCGCCAGGGCGGCCGCGTGAAGCGCGTGGTGGAAGACCGTGACGCCACCGACGACGAGAAGAAGGTGGCGGAGATCAACACCTCGGTCTACTGCTTCGAGGCGCAGAAGCTCTGGGCCACGCTGGCCGAGGTGAAGCCCGACAACGATCAGGGCGAGTACTACCTGACCGACGTCATCGGCATCCTGAATCGCCGCGGCGCGCGCGTCGAGGGCGTGATCGTCGGCGACCCCCGCGAGGCACTGGGCGTGAACGACAGGAAGCAGCTCGCGGTCGCCGCCTCGGTCCAGCGCGAGCGCACGCTCGACCGCCTGATGGAGCACGGCGTGACCATCCTCGATCCTGCGACGACGTACATCGAGGACACGGTGACGATCGGCACCGACACCGTGATCTATCCGCACGTCGTGATCGAGGGCGCCAGCGCGCTCGGCAGCGACTGCGTCGTCGGCGCGGGCTGCCACCTGAGCCGCGCGACGCTGAGCGATCGCGTGATCCTCAAGCCCTACTGCATCATCAGCGAGAGCGTGGTGGACGAGGACGCGATCCTCGGCCCCTTCTGCCACCTGCGGCCCCAGGCGCACGTCGGCGCCGGCGCGCACATCGGCAACTTCGTCGAGCTGAAGAAGACGCGACTCGGCAAGGGCTCCAAGGCGAACCACCTCGCGTATCTCGGTGACGCGACCGTCGGCGACAACGTCAACGTCGGCGCGGGCGTGATCACGTGCAACTACGACGGCCTCGACAAGCACCCCACGACCATCCAGGACGAGGCCTTCATCGGGACGAATGCGAGCCTGGTCGCGCCGATCACGATCGGCGCCCAGGCCTACATCGGGGCCGGCTCCACCGTGACCAAGGACGTGCCCGCGGGCGCGCTCGTGGTCGAGCGGTCGGCAGCCGTCGTCAAGGACGGATGGGGCGCGCGCCGCTCGGCGATGCGCGCCGCGAAAAAGAAGAAGGGCTGACCGCATGTGTGGAATCGTCGGCTACGTCGGTGAGAAGAACGCCGTCGGGATCATCGTCGACGGCCTGAAGAAGCTCGAGTACCGCGGCTACGACTCCGCGGGCGTCGCGATTCTCCAGGACGGCGGGCTCCAGGTGCGCCGCGCGGCGGGCCGCATGAAGAACCTCGAAGCGATCCTCCAGGGCCGGCCCGTCGCGGGCACGCTCGGCATCGGGCACACGCGCTGGGCCACGCACGGCCGGCCGTCCGAAGAGAACGCGCATCCGCACACCGACTGCTCGGGCTCGCTCGTCGTCGTGCACAACGGGATCCTCGAGAACTACCTGCAGCTGAAGGAGCGCCTCCAGGCCGCCGGCCACGTCTTCAAGTCGGAGACGGACACGGAAGTGCTCGCGCACCTCGTCGAGCACCACCTGAAGCTGACGAGCGATCTCGAGCGCGCGGTCCGCGCGGCGCTCGCGGAAGTCCGCGGCGCCTACGCCGTCGGCGTCGTGTCCGCCTCGTCGCCCGATCGGCTCGTCGCCGGCAAGCACGGCGCGGGCAGCGTCGTGGTCGGCATCGGCCAGGGCGAGATGATCATCGCCTCCGACATCCCCGCGATCCTCGCGCACACGCGCGACGTGGTGATCCTCGAGGACGGCGAGATGGCGGTGGTGACCGCGCGCGAGGTCAAGGTCACGACGCTCGAGGGCGACGCGATCCAGCGCGAGCCCGTGCGGATCCTCTGGGATCCCGTCATGGCGGAGAAGGACGGCTACCGCCACTTCATGCTCAAGGAGATCTACGAGCAGCCGCGCGCGATCACCGACACGTTCCGCGGCCGCGTGTCGCCCGAGACGGGCACGGTGCATCTCCCCGAGGTGAAGCTCGACGCGGCGAGGGTCCGCGGCATCCAGCGCGTGATGCTGGTCGCGTGCGGCACCGCCTACTACGCGGCGATGCTGACCCGCTCGATGATCGAGCGCCTCGCCGGCCTCCCGGCGGAGGTCGATCTCGGCTCCGAGCTCCGGTATCGCGACGCGCAGATCGGACCGGAGACGCTCGTGATCGCGATCTCCCAGTCGGGAGAGACGGCGGACACGATCGGCTCGATCAAGATGGCGAAGCAGCGCGGCTGCCCGACGCTCAGCATCACCAACGTGGTCGGGTCCGCACTCGCGCGCGAGACGACCGGCGTGCTCTACATGCACGCGGGTCCGGAGATCGGCGTCGCCTCGACGAAGGCGTTCACGGCGATGATCGCCGCCGGCTACCTCTTCGGGCTGTGGCTCGCGCAGCAGCGCCACGCGATCGCGCCGGAAGACATGAAGAAGCGGATCGCCGAGCTGGTCGAGCTCCCCGGCCTCGTCGAGCGCACGCTCGAGCTGGATGGGCATATCGCCCAGCTCGCGAAGGAGCTCGCCGTCGCGCGCGACTTCCTCTTCCTGGGCCGCGGGCTCCAGTACCCGATCGCGCTCGAGGGTGCCTTGAAGCTGAAGGAGATCTCGTACATCCACGCGGAGGGCTACGCGGGCGGCGAGATGAAGCACGGCCCGATCGCGCTGATCGCCGAGCAGCTGCCGGTGGTGGCGCTCGCGCCGGGCGATAGCCACTTCGACCGGATGCTCTCGAACATGGAGCAGGTACGCGCGCGCGACGGTATGGTGGTTGCCGTGACGGACACGAACGCGGCCGTGCTCGCGGGCAAGGCGGATCACATCATCACGGTGCCGCCGACGTCGGACCTGCTGTCGCCGATCCTGACCGTGATCCCGATGCAGTTCCTCGCGTATCACATCGCGGTGCGCCGCGGCTGCGACGTCGACCAGCCGCGCAACCTCGCGAAGTCGGTCACCGTCGAGTAACTCGGAGGCGCATCGTCCACCGCTGCCAGGCGCGCACTGCTTCCTGGCAGCGGGGTTGTACAATCAACGGGTGCTGGACCCCGAAGTACTCCTCGCCCGTCTGAATCCGCCGCAGCGCGACGCCGTCGTCCATGGTGACGGACCCTTGCTCGTGCTCGCCGGTGCCGGCAGCGGCAAGACGCGGGTCATCGCCCACCGCATCGCGCACCTGATCGGCGTGCGCGGCATCGACGATCGGCACGTGCTGGCCGTCACGTTCACCAACAAGGCCGCCGGCGAGATGGCGCGCCGGGTGGAGTCGCTGCTCGCGCCGGTCGGCCTGCGCGCGCCGCTGGTGGCGACGTTTCATTCCGCGTGCGTGCGCATCCTGCGCCAGCACGTCCACCACCTCGGCTACAAGCCGCACTTCACGATCTACGACGAGGACGATCGGCTCTCGCTCGTGAAGGAGTGCATCCGCGAGCGCGGCGTCGACGAGCGCAACCTCACCGCGTCCGCCGTCGTCCACCGGATCAGCTCCGCCAAGAACCGGATGATGTCCGTCGACGAGATGGCGAAGAGCGCGCGCGGCCCGAGCGAGGCCGAGGCGGCGCTGATCTACAAGCGCTACGAGGAGCGTCTGCGGGCCACCGGCGCCGTCGACTTCGACGACCTGCTGCTGCTCGTCGTGCGGCTCTTCCAGGAAGCGCCGAGCGTGCTGGACTGGTACCGCGGGCTCTGGCACCACGTGCTCGTCGACGAGTACCAGGACACGAACCGCGTGCAGTACCGGATGATCCGGCTGCTGACCTCGAAGCATCGCAACATCTGCGTGGTCGGGGATCCAGACCAGTCGATCTACAAGTTCCGGGGCGCGGATCTCGGCAACATCCTCGACTTCGAGACCGACTATCCCGGCACGCGCGTGATCCGGCTCGAGGAGAACTATCGCTCGACGCAGCGAATCCTGGCGCTCGCCGCGGGCGTGATCGCGCACAACCGGCTCCGGAAGGACAAGACGCTTTGGACGCAGAACGCCGAGGGTGACGCGGTCAGCGTCTACCGCGCGTGGGACGAGCACGAGGAGTCGAACTGGGTCGCGCAGTCGATCGTGAAGGCGCGCGGCGAAGGGGCCGCCTTCAGCGACATGGCGGTGTTCTACCGGACGAACGCGCAGTCGCGCGTGCTGGAGGACGCGCTGCGCCGGGCCGGCATCCCGTACGTCATCGTCGGCAGCGTGCGGTTCTACGAGCGCAAGGAGATCAAGGACGTCCTCTCCTACCTGCGGCTCATCGTGAACCCGGACGACGACGTCGCGTTCCGCCGCGCGATCGGTGCGCCGGCGCGCGGCATCGGCAAGACGTCGCTCACGCGCCTCGACGACGTCGCGGTGCGCGAGCACCGCGCGCTGCTCGACCTGGCCGCGACGCCGCCCGTCGACATCACCGGCAAGCAGCGGCGCGGCCTCGAAGAGTTCGCGGCACTGATCGCGCGGCTGCGGACGGAGCGCGCGGGCGCCCGGCTCCCGGCCTTCATCGACCTCGTGCTCGACACGACGGGCTACCGTGCCGCGCTCGAGCAGGAGCGGTCGCCGGAAGCGCAGGCGCGCCTCGAGAACCTCGAGGAGCTGATCGCGGCGGCGGAGGACCACGAGCAGACGCAGCCCGATCCCTCGCTCGAGAGCTTCCTCGACGGTGTCGCGCTGGTCGCGGACGTCGACGAGATGCCCGAGGAGTCGCGGGGCGTGACGATGATGACGCTGCACTCCGCGAAGGGCCTCGAGTTCCCGGTGGTGTTCCTCACCGGGCTCGAGGAGGGCGTGTTCCCGCACATGCGCTCGCTCGAGAATCCCGAGGAAGTCGAGGAGGAGCGCCGGCTCTGCTACGTGGGGCTCACGCGCGCGAAGGAGAAGCTCGCGCTGTCGTGGGCGCTGCACCGCCGTCTGCACGGCTACGGTGTCGGCGAGCCCTCGCGCTTCCTCCGCGAGATGCCGGAAGAGCATCTGACGATGGTGAACGCGCGCCGCGCGGAGCCGACGTTCCAGGAGTCGCGCGCGTCGTACGGCGCGCCGCGCGCGTCGTACGGCGGCGCGCGGGACTCGTACGGCGGCCCCTCGGGCCCGCCGCTCCCGATGCCCGGCGAGGACGACTTGCCGATGAAGGTCGGCGCGAAGGTCCGCCACGCGCGGTTCGGAGAAGGCCTGGTCGTCGGCGTCGAGCGCGAAGGCGAGGACGTGATGGTCACCGTGCGCTTCGCGAGCGTCGGCCGCAAGCGGCTGTCGCTCCAGTACGCGCACCTGGAAGAGATCGACGGCCATGAGTGATCGCCCATGATCGAGCGCAAGGACGTCGAGCACGTCGCGCGGCTGGCCCGGCTCGCGCTCACCGACGCCGAGATCGAGAAGATGCGCGAGCAGCTCAACGGCATTCTCGCGTACATCGAGAAGCTCAACGCGCTCCCGACCGAGGGCGTGGAGCCGACGTCGCACGCGGTGCCGATGGTGAACGTGATGCGCGACGACGCGCCGGGCGCCTGCCTGCCGCGTGACGAAGCGCTCGCGAACGCGCCCGACCGCGCAGGCGAGTTCTTCCGCGTGCCGCGGATCATCGAGGACTGAGTGGCGGACCTCACACGCCTGACCGCGCACGAGCTGACCGAGGCCTACGGGAGCGGCGCCGCGACCCCGAGCTCGGTCACGGAGGCGTACCTCGGCCGCATCAACGCGCTGGACGGCAAGGTGCGCGCGTACCTGACCGTGACGCCGGATCTCGCGCGCCAGGCCGCCGCCGCGTCGGACGCGCGCTACCGCGCGGGCAAGCCGCTCGGTCCGCTCGACGGCGTGCCGATCAGCTACAAGGACGTGCTCTCCACGCGCGGCGTGGCGACGACGTGCGGGTCGAGAATCCTCGCGACCTGGGTGCCGCCGTTCGACGCGACGGTCGTGACGCGACTCGCCGCGGCCGGCGTGGTGCCGCTCGGCAAGTCCAACATGGACGAGTTCGCCATGGGCTCGTCGACCGAACACTCCGCGTTTCAGCTCACCGCGAACCCGTGGGATCTCTCGCGTGTGCCGGGCGGCTCGTCGGGCGGGCCCGCGGCGGCGGTCGCCGGCGACCTCGCCGCGATCAGCCTCGGCACCGACACCGGCGGCTCGATCCGCCAGCCCGGCGCGTTCTGCGGGATCGTCGGGCTGAAGCCGACGTACGGTCGCGTCTCGCGCTACGGCCTCGTCGCGTTCGCGTCGTCGCTCGACCAGATCGGACCGTTCGCGAAGGACGTGCGCGACGCCGCGCTGGTGCTCGGCGCGATCGCCGGCGTCGATCCCGCCGACGCGACGTCGGTCGACGTGCCGGTTCCGGATTACACGGCCGGCTTCGCGCAAGGCGTGAAGGGCCTGCGCGTCGGCATCCTCGAGTACGACCGCGCGGGCATGGATCCCGACGTCGAGCGCGCGGTCAGCGACGCCATCGACGTGCTGAAGGGGCTCGGCGCGACGACGCGCGCGGTGACGCTGCCGACGGCGGACTACGGGCTCGCGGCCTACTACATCATCGCGCCCGCGGAGGCGTCGTCGAACCTCGCGCGCTACGACGGCGTGAAGTACGGGCTGCGCGCGCCGGGCAAGGACCTGATCGAGATGGAGTCGCGCACGCGCGCGGCGGGCTTCGGCGCCGAGGTGAAGCGGCGCATCATGCTCGGCACGTACGCGCTCTCCGCCGGCTACTACGACGCCTACTACGGCAAGGCGCAGAAGGTTCGCACGCTGATCCGCCGCGACTTCGAGGCCGCGTTCGAGAACGTCGACGTGATCGTCGGACCCACGACGCCGGGGGTCGCGTTCAAGCACGGCGAGAAGGAAGATCCGCTCGCGATGTACCTGAACGACATCTTCACGGTGCCCGCGAACCTCTCGGGGAACCCCGGGATCTCGGTGCCCTGCGGGTTCTCGACGACGGGCCTGCCGATCGGGCTGCACCTCGTGGGGCGCGCGTTCGACGAGGCGACGATCCTGCGCGTGGCGCACGCGTACGAGCAGGCCACGACCTGGCGCACGCGCCGCCCGGAGCTGTCGTAGTGGGCGCCGAGCGGGCGGGCGATCGAGCGGAGCGAGGCACCCGAGCGGGCGGGCGCAGCCCGGGAGCCCGCGAGTTCGAAATCATCATCGGCCTCGAGGTGCACGCGGAGCTCACCACGCGCACCAAGATGTTCTGCGGCTGCCCGACGACGTTCGGCGCCAGCCCGAACACGCAGACGTGCCCCGTGTGTCTCGGGATGCCGGGCACGCTGCCGGTGATCAACCGCCGAGCGATCGAGTACGGCGTGCGCACCGCGCTCGCGTTCAACTGCCGGATCAACACGGCGTGCCGGTTCGCGCGCAAGCACTACTACTACCCGGACATGCCGAAGAACTTCCAGATCAGCCAGTACGAGGAGCCGCTCGCGGAAGACGGCTGGCTGGAGATCGACGTCGACGGCGCGACCCGGCGCATCGGTATCCAGCGCCTGCACATGGAGGAGGACGTCGGCAAGCTCGTCCACGACGGCACCCTGGAGACCGCGCAATCGAGCCGCGTCGACTTCAACCGCGCGGGCGTGCCGCTGATGGAGACCGTCTCGAAGCCGGAGCTTCGCTCGCCGGAAGAGGCCGCGGCGTATCTGAAAGCGTTCCGCTCCGTGCTCGTGTATCTCGGCGTGTGCGACGGCAACATGGAAGAGGGCTCGCTGCGCTGCGACGCGAACATCTCGCTGCGCCGGCCCGGGGCCGAGCTCGGCACGAAGGTCGAGATCAAGAACCTGAACTCGTTCCGCAACGTGCAGCGCGCGCTCGAGTTCGAGGTGAAGCGCCAGGCGCAGGCGCTCGAGGCCGGCGAGACGATCGTGCAGGAGACGCGGCTCTTCGACGCCGACAAGGGCTACACGCGGTCGATGCGCAGCAAGGAGTACGCGCACGACTACCGCTACTTCCCTGAGCCCGACCTCGTCCCGCTGAAGCTCGAGGGCGCGTTCGTCGACGACATCCGTCGCGCGCTGCCGGAGCTCGCGCGCCAGCAGCAGCAGCGGTTCGTCAGCCAGTACGGGCTCCCCGCGTACGACGCCGGCGTGCTCACGCAGAGCCGCGCGCTCGCCGAGTATTTCGAGACCGCCACGAAGGCGCTCGGCGGCGCGTCGCCGTCGGCGGCGCACGCGAAGAGCGTCGCGAACTGGATGATGTCCGAGCTGCTGCGCGTGGTGGCAGGTGACGACGACAGGGCGATCGCGGAGTCGCCGATCCCTCCCGCGCATCTCGCCGGCCTGATCGCGCTCATCGACGACGGCACGATCAGCGGCAAGATCGCGAAGGACGTCTTCGAGAAGATGAGGCACTCGCGCGAGGACGCGCGGACGATCGTGCAGCGCGAGGGCCTCACGCAGGTCGCGGACACGGGCGCGCTCGCCGCGATCGTCGACCAGGTCATCGCCGCCAACCCGAAGGCGATCGCCGACTTCAAGGCCGGCAAGACGGCCGCCGCGAAGTCGCTGGTGGGCCAGGTGATGAAGGCGACGCAGGGCAAGGCGAACCCGGCGATCGCGAACAAGCTCATCGAGGAGAAGCTCGCGCGGCTCTGACGCGCGGCCCGGCTCTTCGATCGGGTGGTCGTCGCGGTCGCGGTCGGCCGTCACAAGTCCCCGCAGCACACGCACGACGAGCGCGTCGAGCTCGCGACCGCGCTCCACCAGGGAATCGATCCGGGCGCCCCCGGCGAGCGCTATCAGGTCGTGTTGCACGTCGACGCCGGCGTCCTCGCCGACGCCGAGGACCCGGGACACTCGGTGCTGGAGGACGGCGCGCGCGTCTGCGCGGAGACGTCCCAGGCGCGCGGTGGCCCGACGACGCTCTCCAACCTCGCGCTCTTGTGTCGCCGCCACCATCGCGCCGTGCACGAGGAAGGTTACGCGATGGCCCGGGAGGCCGACGGGACCTTGACGTTCCGCCGGCCGAACGGGTGGAGCATTCCCGATGTTCCCGAGCCTCCGTGGCTTCCAATCGACCCGATGGACGTCCTGAAGTACGCCAACCTCGCGATGGGCGTGGAGGTGGACGCGCAAACGATGACACCCGCCTGGTACGGCGAACGGCTCGACGTCGCGTACGCGATCGACGTCCTTCATCCCCTGGCTCTGGCCGCGCGGCCGAACAGGTAGGGCAGATCACCTCGCGACGGCCGACAGAGCTAGGGGGTTGCCGGGGCGCCCCCCTATAATCGAGAGCGCTCCCCATGATTGCGCTGGACCGGGTCAGCAAGATTTTCTCTGTAGGACCCGTGAAGGTCCCCGCGCTGAGCGACGTCTCCTTCCGCGTCAACAAAGGCGAATTCGTCGTTCTCCACGGCAAGAGCGGGGCGGGGAAGACCACCCTCCTGAAGCTCCTCTACAGGGCCGAGACGCCCTCCGAGGGCGAGGTCGCGGTCCTCGACCAGCCGCTCGCGAAGCTCAGCAACCGCGGCGTCGCCTCGCTGCGCCAGCACGTGGGCGTCGTCTTCCAGGACGCCAAGCTCCTGCCGGGGCGCACGGTGTACGAGAACATCGCGTTCGTGCTGCGCGTGCTCGGGACCCCGCGCAGCGAGATCACCGCGCGCACGTTCGACGCCCTCCGCGCGGTCGGGCTCCACTCGCGGGCGCGCGCGTATCCGGCGCAGCTCTCCCAGGGCGAGGCGCAGCGCGCCGCGCTCGCGCGCGCGATCGTCCGCCGGCCCGCGCTGCTGCTCGCCGACGAGCCCACCGGCAACCTCGACGACGAGATGGGCGCCGAGATCCTCCAGGTCATTCGCGACATCCATTCCGGCGGCACCACGATCGTGTTCGCCACGCACCAGGCGCGCCTCGCGACGGGCCTCAGGCGGCGCGTGCTCGTGCTCGAAGGCGGCCGCCTGGTGAAGGACGACGGCTAGGTGGTCGGCTTCCTCGTCGGCGAAGCGTTCCGCGATCTCCGCCGCGCCGGGCGCGTCGCGATCAGCGCGATCGTGCTCATCATGCTGTCGCTCGCCGCGGTCGGCAGCTTCCTGCTGCTGTCCGGCAACCTCGGACGCGCGGTCAGCGCGTGGCGCGATCGCCTGCGCGTCGTCGTCTACCTGAAGCAGGAGCCGTCGGCCGCGGCGGCATCATCGCTCGTGCGCAGGGTCGAGGCGATGCCCGGTGTCGCGTCCGTGCGCTACGTGGGCCGCGCGGAGGCGCTCAAGACGCTGAAGCAGGCGCTCGGGAAGGACGCGGGCGCCGCCGACAGCCTGACCGCGAATCCGCTGCCCGCCTCGCTGGAGGTGACGCCGTCGAAGGAAGCCGCGACGCCGGAAGGCGCGCGCCGCCTCGTCGAGCAGCTCGCAGCACTCCCGGAAGCCGAGGACGTCGCGGGCGGAGTCGAGTGGGTCGACAAGCTCGCGCGGCTGCAGAAGCTCGTCACGCTCGTCGGCCTCGGGTTCGGCGGCGTGCTCGGCGTCGCCGCGATCCTCACCGTCACGACCGCGACCACGCTCGTGCTCCACGCGCGGCGCCACGAGACCGAGATCATGCGCCTCGTCGGCGCGCCGGAGATGGTGATCCGCCTGCCGCTGCTGCTGCAGGGCATGGTGCAGGGGCTGCTCGGCGCCGCGCTCGCGCTCGTCGCGCTCGCGGCCGCGCACGTGTTCGTCGCGCCCAGGGTCGCGCCGCTGATGCAGGTGGCGCTCGGCCTCGACCGCGTCGACTTCCTGCCGATCCTGCAGGTACTGGCGATCGCGCTCGCGGGCGCGGGCCTCGGCGCGCTCGGCGGCCTGCTCGCGCGCGGAAGGAACAGCGCGTGGTGAACGCCGCCTCGCTTCGGTTGATCATCGCCGTCGCGCTCGTCGCGGCGACGGCCTCGATCGTCCACGCGCAGCAGACCGCGGCGCCGAAGCCGAAGACCACCGACGACCTCAAGACCGAGCAGCGCCGGCTGCAGGAGACGCAGCGCCAGCTCAACGAGGAGCGCGCGAAGGCCGCCGAGGCGAAGAAGCGCGAGACGTCGCTGCTCGCCGAGCTCGAGACGATCGACAAGTCGCTCGCCGAGAAGAAGGCCGACGTCGCGAAGCTGGACTCGCGCATCGACCGGGCGGAAGGCGATCTCAAGGCGCTGCGCGGCGATCTCGGCAAGCTCGCCGGCCGGCGCCTGGAGCAGGAAGAGCAGCTCATGCGGCGGCTGCGCGCGGTCTACAAGATCCAGGCGCAGGGCGGCGCGATCCCCGTGCTGCTCGGCGACGACGACCCGATGCGCCGGAGCATCGCGATCCGCTCGCTCGCGAATCTCGCGGCCGTCGACGCGCGCGTGATCGACGAGTACCGCGCGACGACGGATCGCCTCGAGGACCGCAAGCGCCGCGTCGAGACCCGGCAGGCCGAGCTGGCCACCCTGCGCGTGGAGGCGGGCCGCGAGCAGGCCGAGGTCGACCGCGAGGCCGGAAAGAGGCGGACCCTTCTGGCCAGAGTCCGGGAAGATCGTGCCTACCACGAGCGGATGGTCGGGGAGCTCAGCGAGGCCGCCAAGCGCCTCGAGTCCTTCGTCCGCGAGCTGCAGGAGAAGCAGCGGCGGGTGGCCAAGGTGCCGACGCCGAAGCCAGGGATCGAGCGCCCCTCAGCGGGCTTCGCCACCCTCCGGGGGCGCCTGCCGTGGCCGACGGAAGGCAAGATCGTCGCGGCTTTCGGGGCGCAGGTGCATCCGAAATTCGGCACCCGCACCTATCGCAACGGCGTGGACATCGAGGCCGTCCAGGGCACGGAGGTCGCCGCGGTCTTCCCGGGATCGGTGATCTACACGGGGTGGTTCAAGGGGTACGGGAACCTGATCATCCTCGACCACGGCAACGACTACTACACCCTGTACGCCCATGTGGCCGATATCCTGGTCAAGGAAGGCGACGACGTCCACCAGGGCGGGAAAATCGCGACGGTGGGCGACACCGGAGCGCTGACGGGACCGCGACTCTATTTCGAGGTACGCTATCAGGGCAAGCCTCAAGACCCGGAGCAGTGGCTGCGCCAGCAGCGGGGCTAGCCCGGCGAGAGGACTCCAGGGGGATCAGATGAAGAAGGCGTTCGTGATCGGCTCGCTCCTCGTCGTGCTGACGCTCTCTCTCGGCGGCTCGGTCGCGAGCAAGAGCCCCGACGGCAACGCGACTTACGAGCAGCTCAGGCTCTTCACCGAGGTGCTGTCGATCGTCCAGAACCAGTACGTCGACGAGGTGCCGCCGAAGGAGATCATCTACTCGGCGATCAAGGGCACGCTCCGCGGTCTCGATCCCCACAGCTCCTTCCTCGACCCCGACAGCTACAAGGACATGCAGGTCGAGACCTCCGGCAGCTTCGGCGGCCTCGGCATCGAGATCACGCTGAAGGACGACATCCTCACGATCGTGTCGCCGATCGAGGGCACGCCCGCGTATCGCGCGGGCCTCGTCACCGGCGATCGCATCATCAAGATCGACGGGCTCACCACGAAGGACATGCAGCTCTCCGACGCGGTGAAGCGCATGCGCGGCAAGCCGGGCACGAAGGTCACGATCAGCATCGTGCGTGAAGGCTGGACCGAGCCGAAGGACTTCGACATCGTGCGCGAGCAGATCCGCGTGCACTCCGTGCGCGAGAACGACCTCGGCGCAGGCGTCGCCTACATCAAGCTGCGCCAGTTCCAGGAGCAGACGCCGCACGATCTCGACGTCGCGCTCGACAAGGCCGTGAAGGGCGGGATGAAGTCGCTCGTGCTCGACCTCCGCAACAACCCGGGCGGGCTCCTCACCGCGGCCGTCGAGGTCTCCGAGAAGTTCATCGACGACGGCAAGCTGGTCGTCTACACCGAGGGCCGCGTGCGGAACCAGAACATGCGGTTCACCGCGCACAGCAAGAAGCCGTTCGCAAAGGTGCCGATGGTGGTGCTGGTGAACCAGGGCTCCGCCTCCGCGTCTGAGATCGTCGCGGGCGCGCTCCAGGACTGGGGCCGCGCGATGGTGGTCGGCACGCAGAGCTTCGGCAAGGGCTCGGTGCAGACGATCATCCCGCTCTCGGACGGGTCCGGCCTGCGCCTCACGACCGCGAAGTACTTCACCCCGAAAGGCCGCTCGATCCACGGCAAGGGCATCACGCCGGACATCATCGTGGAGGTGCCGAAGGACCCGACGCCGCCGAAGGAGCGGCCGCTGCCGTCCGCGGATCCGCTCGAGGATCTGAAGAAGGACGTGCAGCTGCAGCGCGCGCTCGACGTGCTGAAGACCATGAAGGTCATGGGCGATCGCAACGCGGAGCACGCTGCCGTACGGTAGTCCTCGGGATCGAGAGCTCGTGTGACGAAACCGCGGCGGCCGTCCTCGAGGACGGCCGCCGCGTGCGTTCGAGCATCGTGGCCTCGCAGGACGCGGTGCACGCGCCCTACGGCGGCGTCGTCCCCGAGCTCGCCTCGCGCCGCCACCTCGAAGTCATCGTCCCCGTCGTCCAGCGGGCACTCGCCGAGGGCGGCGTGGCGCTCGCCGATCTCGACGGCATCGCGGTCACGCACGGGCCCGGGCTCGTCGGCTCGCTGCTCGTCGGCTGCTCGATGGCGAAGTCGCTCGCGTTCGTGCACGGGACGCCGCTCGTCGGCGTGAACCACCTCGAGGGGCACATCTACGCGGCGTCGCTCACCGACGATCCGCCGTCGTATCCGTTCCTCGCGCTGGTCGTCTCGGGCGGCCACACCGCGCTCTACCACGCGCGGGCGCCGCTCACGTACACGCTCGTGGGCGAGACGCGCGACGACGCGGCGGGCGAGGCGTTCGACAAGGTCGCGAAGCTGCTCGACCTCGGCTTTCCCGGCGGACCGCTGATCGAGAAGACCGCGCGCAGCGGATCGCCGGCCGCGATCCCGTTCCCGCTCGCGCAGATGACGGATCAGGCGCCGGACTTCTCGTTCAGCGGGCTCAAGACCGCCGTGTCGCTCTACGTGAAGCGCAACAAGCCGCTGCGCGCGGACGACGTGGCCGACATCGCCGCGTCGTTCCAGGCGGCGGCGGTGAAGATGCTCGTGCGCAAGACCACGCGCGCGGTCCAGCGTCTCGGGATCGCGCGCGTCGTCCTCACGGGCGGCGTCGCGGCGAACACCGCGCTGCGCGAAAGCCTGACCGCGGCCGCCGCGGAGCACGGGTTCCACCTCCACGTGCCACCGCGCCACCTCTGCACGGACAACGCCGCGATGATCGCCGCCGCGGGCACCGCGCGGCTCGCCGCGGGCGAGCGCTCCGGCATGGACCTCAACGCGGTGGCGGACCTGGCGTTGGCCCCATGAATTTCGAAGCGGTGCTGGCGGGGTTGCCCGACGCCGTCATCGCGGTCGACATCGACGCGCGCGTCGTGTTCTGGAACGCCGCGGCGGAAGAGCTGATCGCGCGCTCGGCGCGCCGCGCCGTCGGCCGCACGCTGAAAGATCTGTTCCCGTTCGAGGACTCGCTGATCCGGCGCCTCGACGAGACGCTGGTGACCGGTGAGAGCCGCTCGGAGAGCGAGACGGCGGTCGAGACCACCGACAACCGCCGCGTGCCGGTGAGCCTCGTCACGGCCCCGCTGTTCGCGCGCGACGGGACCTTCGAGGGCGCGGTCGCGGTGCTCCGCGACCTCTCGCGGCTGCAGCAGCTCGAGGGCGAGGTCCGCCGTGGCGAGACGCTGGCGGCCGCGGGCCGAATGGCGCTGGGGCTCGCTCACGAAATTCGAAATCCACTGGGCGCGATTCGCGGCGCGGTTCAGCTCCTGCAGCGCGAGCTCGGCCCCGAATCGTCGCTCGCCGAGTACACGACCGTGCTCCTCACCGAGGTCGACCGCGTCAACCGGATCATCGAGCAGCTGCTCGACCTCGCGCGGCCGGTCCAGGTGCGGCGTGTGCCGCTGAATCTCCACCAGCTCTTCGAGCGCGTGGCGATCCTGCACGAGGAATCGGCGCGCGAGCGCGGGATCACGATCGTGCGCCGCTACGATCCGAGCCTGCCGCCGATCCTCGGCGACGAGGACCGGCTCGTGCAGGTCTTCCACAACCTCGTCCGCAATGCGATCGAGGCGATGAAGCACGGCGGCCACGTGCTCCTCTCGTCGCGCGTGAGCATGAACCCGTTGTACGGCCGCATCGACACCGGCTCGGGCCAGCGGATCATGGTCGAGGCGGTCGTCGCCGACGAGGGCTCGGGCATCGCGACGGGCCTTCGCTCGCGCATCTTCGACCCGTTCTTCACGACGAAGGAGTCGGGGATGGGCCTCGGGCTCGCAGTCTGTCACCGCATCATCGAGGAGCACGACGGCGCGATCCAGGTCGACAGCGTCGATGGCAAAGGCACGACGGTGACCTGCTTCCTGCCGATCGCGCGCTGAGCCTCTGAATCACACACGCGTCGTCGTCACGCGGTACGGCGGTCCCGACGCGCTGCAGCTCGTCGAAGAGCCGTGCCCCGAGCCGAAGCCCGACGAAGTACGGGTCCGCGTGCTCGCGGCCGGCGTCGCCCTGCCCGATCTCCTCATGCGCGAGGGCTTTCATCCCGAGACGCCGCGGCTGCCGTTCACGCCGGGATGGGATCTGGTGGGCGTCGTGGATCACCGCGGCCGCGCCGCCACCGCGATCGCGCTCGGTGAGACGGTCGCCGCGCTGCCGATCACCGGCGCGTACGCGGAGTTCGTGTGCCTGCCGCCCCGTGAGCTCATCCCGGTTCCTCCCGGCCTCGATCCCGCCGAAGCGGTCAGCCTCGTGCTGAACTACGTCACCGCGTACCAGATGCTCCATCGTTCCGCTCGAGTCAGACGCGGGCAGCGCGCGCTGATCCACGGCGCGGCCGGTGGAGTGGGCTCGGCGCTCTTGCAGCTCGGGCGTCTCGCCGAGCTCGAGATGTACGGGACGTGCTCGTCGCAGGGCGCGCAGGCCGTTTCCGACCTCGGCGCCGTCCCGATCGACTACCACGGACGCGACTTCGTCGAAGAGGTTCGCCGGCTCACGCGCGATGGCGTGGACGTCGTCTTCGACGGCATCGGCGGCACGCATGTCTGGCGTTCGCGCGCGGCGCTCCGTCCGGGCGGGACGGTCGTGGCCTACGGTCTCACCTCCTCGCTCCGTGGGGGCCGGCTCGCGTCAGGCCGTCCGGGTCGTCGTCGTCGCTTCCGTGGCGTCGCGATCTTCGCCGTGTACATCGCCGCCGGCTGGATGCTGCCGGGCCGCAGGCGCGTCGTCCCGTACAGCATCCAGTGGCTCAAACGCGTGCGGCCAGGATGGTTCCGCGACGATTTGACGGCACTGTTCGCCCTCCTTCGTGACGGGAAAATCGCGCCGCTCGTCGCTCGGCGATGTGCTGACCGAGGCGCGAGAAGCCCACGAGATGCTCGGGAAGGGCGGCGTGACGGGCAAGATCGTGCTCGTGCCGGCGAGAGCCTCCTGACCGTTCGGTCCGCGGTAAACTGATCGGGTGCCAGCACGCATCCTGATCGCCGACGACGAAGACAGCCTCCGCTGGGTCCTCGAGAAAGGGCTGAAGCAGGCCGCGTACGACGTCACGTCCGTGAGCGACGGCGACGGCGCCGTGCGCGCCTTCGAGGCCGAGCCGTTCGACCTCGCGTTCGTCGACGTGCGGATGCCCGGGATGGACGGGCTCACCGCGCTCAAGCGGCTGCGCGAGATCCGCCCGGAAGCGCAGGTCATCGTGATGACCGCGCACGGCACGATGGACACGGCCATCCAGGCCATGCAGAAGGGCGCCTACGACTACCTCACCAAGCCCTTCGACCTCGACGAGGTCATGCTGCTGACCGAGCGCGCGCTCACGGCGGCGCGCCTCACCGAGGAGGTGAAGGCGCTCAAGAGCGGGCTGCAGGAGGTGTGGGAGTTCGGCGCGCTCATCGGGCGCCACCCGCGCATGCAGGACGTCTACAAGATCATCGGGCGCATCGCGGGGAGCGACGTCACCGTGCTGCTGCGCGGCGAGTCCGGCACGGGCAAGGAGCTGGTCGCGCGCGCGATCCATCACTACAGCCGGCGCGCCGGCCGCCCGTTCGTCGCGGTGTCGTGCGCCGCCATCCCCGGCACGCTGCTCGAATCCGAGCTCTTCGGCCACGAGCGCGGCGCGTTCACCGACGCGAAGGAGCGCCGGCTCGGCAAGCTCGAGCTGGCGCACGGCGGCACGTTCTACCTCGACGAGGTCGGCGACATGCCGCTCGACCTCCAGACCAAGCTGCTCCGTGCGCTGCAGGAGCGCACGATCGAGCGCGTGGGCGGCAACGAGTCGATCCGCATCGACGTGCGCGTGCTCGCGGCGACCAACCACGACCTCGACGCGCTGATGAAAGAGGGCAAGTTCCGCGAGGACCTCTACTACCGCCTGAACGTCGTCACGCTGAACCTGCCGCCGCTGCGGGAGCGCCGGCGCGATATCCCGCTCCTCGTGGAGCACTTCCTCGGCAAGTACGCGCCGGAGCTCGGCGAGCGCCGCGTCTCACCGGACGCGCTCGACCGGCTCGTGGGCCACGAGTGGCCGGGCAACGTGCGCGAGCTCGAGAACGTCGTGCAGCGCGCGATGGTGATGGCGACGAGCGGTGTGATCCTTCCGGAACACCTGCCGATCGGCCCGGTGTCGGCGGCGGCGTCGGTGGCGGTCGACGCGACCCTCGAGGAGATCATCGAGCGCAAGCTGCTCGGCTGCGTGCGCGGGCTGCGCTCGCAGGCGAGCGCCAACCTCTACGACCTGATGATCGGGCTCGTCGAGAAGCCGCTCCTCCGCGCGGTGCTGCGCGAGACGGCGGGCAACCAGGTGCGCGCCGCGCAGATCCTCGGCATCAACCGCAACACGCTCCGCAAGAAGCTCACCGAGCACGGCATCGATCCCGACACGCTGGAAGGCGCATGACGGTCTCGCGTCGCGCGTTCCTGCGCACCGTGGCGTTCGCGAGCGGCGTCGCGTTCCCGCTGCCGCTCCGCGCGCAGCCGAAGACCGTGAAGATCGGCGGCGTGTTCCCGGTGAGCGGACCGCTCGCAGAGGTCGGGCAGGACTGCCGCGCCGGCGCGCAGCTCGCGGTCGACCTGATCAATGCGGCCGGCGGCATCAAGAGCATGGGCGGGGTCAGGCTCGAGCTGATCACCGGCGATTCGCAGACGCGGCCCGACGTCGCGCGCTCGGAAGCCGAGCGCCTGATCACGTCGGGCGCGCAGGTGATGACGGGCGGCTTCCACTCCGCGCACGTGGCGACCATCGCGCCGCTCGCGCAGCAGCGCCGGGTGCCGTACGTGATCGACATCACCGCGGCGGACTCGATCACCGCGAGCATCGCGAAGTCGGTGCGCGAGGGGCAGCAGAAGGTCCAGTACGTCTACCGCAACTTCCCGTCGAGCGTGACGTTCTCCCGCAACGCCGTCCGGTACATGAAGGACGTCTTCGCGACCTCCGGGATCCCGGCGAAGCGCGTGGTCGTCATGTACACGAACGACCTGTTCGGCAAGACGGTGGCGGACGCGTTCCAGGCGACGCACAAGGCGATGAATCCCGGCTTCGAGATCGTGCAGGTCATCCCGTATCCCGAGAACGCGGTCGATCTCTCGACGGAGGTCTCGCTCGCGCGCGCCGCGAAGCCGGACGTCATCGCGCCCCTCACGCGCCCGGCGACGGCGATCATCCTGCTCGAGGAGCTCGCGCGGCAGCGCGTCGACCTGATGGGGATCATCAGCCCGGGCGCGCCCGGGCTCTACGAGGTGAGGCAGATCGAGCAGCTCAAGCAGCGCATCGAGCACGTGATGGACTGCGTGCCGTGGCCGAACCACAAGAGCCCCGAGGTCCAGCGCGTGGCCGCGGAGTACGCGAAGCGCACCGGCAAGCTCATGGACACGAGCGCGAGCTTCACGTACGAAGCCGTCCAGGTCATCGCCGACACGCTCGAGCGCGCGAAGTCCGCCGAGCCCGACGTCTTCGTCGAGGCGATCCGGCAGACCAGCTTCACGCACGGGATCAACATCGGGACCGGGCCGATCCGCTTCAACGAGACCGGCGACAATCCGAACGCGACCACCGCGGTGATCCAGATCCTCGGCGGCAAGCCGCGTGTCGTGTGGCCGAAGGAGAACGCCGAGCAGCCGTTCGTCTTCCCCCGCCCGAAGGCCGGCTGAGCGTCAGTCCTTCTTCACGTAGATCTCGCTGCCGGTCTCGCGGAACTCCACGGCTTTCTCGCGCATGCCCTGGACGAACGCGACGGTCTCGGCGGCCACGCCGTGCTCGGCCGCGTACTGCCGGACCTCCTGCGTGATCTTCATCGAGCAGAACTTCGGCCCGCACATCGAGCAGAAATGGGCGACCTTCGCGCCCTCGGCGGGCAGGGTCTCGTCGTGGAACTCGCGAGCCGTCTCCGGGTCGAGCGAGAGGTTGAACTGGTCCTCCCAGCGGAACTCGAACCGCGCCTTCGAGAGCGCGTCGTCCCAGGCGCGCGCGCCCGGATGGCCCTTGGCGAGGTCGGCCGCGTGGGCGGCGATCTTGTACGCGATCACGCCGTCGCGGACGTCTTTCCGGTTCGGCAGCCCGAGGTGCTCCTTCGGCGTGACGTAGCAGAGCATCGCCGTGCCGAACCAGCCGATCATCGCGGCGCCGATCGCCGAGGTGATGTGGTCGTAGCCCGGCGCGATGTCGGTCGTGAGCGGGCCGAGGGTGTAGAACGGCGCCTCGTGGCAGACCGCGAGCTGCCGGTCCATGTTCTCCTTGATCTGGTGCATCGGCACGTGGCCGGGGCCCTCGATCATCACCTGCACGTCCTTGGCCCACGCGATCTTCGTCAGCTCGCCCAGCGTCTCGAGCTCGGCGAACTGCGCGTCGTCGTTGGCATCGGCCGTACAGCCGGGGCGAAGCCCGTCACCGAGCGAGAACGCGACGTCGTACGCGGCCATGATGTCGCAGATCTCGTCGAAGTGCGTGTAGAGGAAGTTCTCCCGGTGATGCGCGAGGCACCACTTCGCCAGGATCGAGCCGCCGCGCGAGACGATGCCGGTCACGCGCTTCGCGGTGAGCGGCACGTAGCGCAGCAGGACGCCCGCGTGGATCGTGAAGTAGTCGACGCCCTGCTCGGCCTGCTCGATCAGCGTGTCGCGATAGAGCTCCCACGTGAGGTCCTCGGCCTTGCCGCCGACCTTCTCGAGCGCCTGGTAGATCGGCACGGTGCCGATCGGGACGGGCGCGTTGCGCAGGATCCACTCGCGCGTCTCGTGGATGTTCTTGCCCGTCGAGAGGTCCATGACGGTGTCCGCGCCCCACTTGATGCCCCACGTCATCTTCTCGACTTCTTCCTCGATCGTGGAGGCGACGGCGGAGTTGCCGATGTTCGCGTTGATCTTCACGAGGAACTTCCGGCCGATCAGCATCGGCTCGGACTCGGGATGGTTGACGTTGTTCGGCAGGATCGCGCGGCCGCGCGCGATCTCGTCGCGCACGACCTCCGGGGACATTCCCTCGCGCAGCGCCGCGAACTCCATCTCGGGCGTGACGACGCCGTTGCGCGCGTAGTGCATCTGCGTGACGCGGCGGCCGGCCTTCGCGCGCAGCGGCCGGCGCACGCTCGCGAACCGGACGCCGCCGAGCGCCGGATCGCTCTCGCGCTCGCGACGGTACGTCGACGTGGGGCCGGGGAGCTCCTCGACGTCGCCGCGCTCGAGGATCCATCTCAGGCGCAGCGGGTCGAGGCCGCGCTTGAGGTCGAGCATCACGTCGGGATCGGTGTAGGGGCCGCTGGTGTCGTAGAGCCGGAGCGGCGGCTCGCCGCCGGACAGCGTGATCTCGCGAACGGGAACGCGAATGTCGGGGCGCGAGCCGGAGAGGTAGAGCTTGCGAGACGCGGACGGCATTTCTGGCCTCCCTTCGCTGGCATTACCCAGGTCAGGTTCATGCGGTCGGCGGCGGTAGCCGCCATCTCAGCCCGGTTCCCCGAGCTCCCGCGGTATTGGAAAACGCGACCTAGGCTACGCCGCGCGGCCCGGGGAATCAAGGCCGCGCGGCGCGCGTGCCGGCGTCAGGAGCGCGCGGTCCTCGGGGCCTTGACCGTGACGCGGAAGCGATACGCGCTGCGCGGGCCGCCGACCGCGACCTCGCTGCGGCCCTCGGGCAGCTCCACGCGCGACGGCGTGCGCGGGCCGCCGACGCGCGTGCCGTCGACGAAGGTGCCGCTGCGCGTGCCGCGGTCGATGAGGAAGCACTTGCCGTCCACGTTCACGAACATGCAGTGGCTGCGCGCGACGGGACCGGCGTCGACGGGCTTCAGCACGAGGTCGTTGTGGACGAACAGGCGATCGGAGCCGCCGTCGCCGCCGATCCGGAAGGGGAAGCGGCCGAGCGTGAGCGGCGCGTCCTCCAGCGCCTGGCGCGCGGCGGTCGTCGCGCCTTCGAGCACGACGTGCGGCATGCGCGCGTTCGTGTGGCCCGCGACGGATTCGGTCTCGCTCATGTGCGCGGCGACGATCTTGCGATTGTGCTCGTCGACGGAGAGCTCGTTGGCGAGGCTGACGATGTCGCGCACGCGCTCGAAGATCACGCGCATGAGCGGCAGCAGCGCGTCGGGGTGGTGGCGCCAGAGATCCAGGAATCCGTCCTGCTCGATCACGAGGAGCTTCGCGTCGTCGAGCGCGCGGGCGCCCGCGGTGCGGACCTGGTCGGTGAGGAGCGCGAGCTCTCCGAAGACCGCGCCTTCGTGCAGCACCGCGAGCCGTCGATCGCCGCCGCGGCTGACGAAGATCTCGACGCGCCCGCTTCTCAAGATGTACGCGTCGGTCGAATAGTCGCCCTCGTTGAAGATGACGTCGCCGGCGCGGTAGGTGACTTCGCGCATCGCAGGAGAATTGTCGTACACCCGCCAGCACTTAGCCAAGCATCTGTGTGCGCGCGGCCGGTCCGCCGGCCGCGGGCTCCGGCCCGGGGGCGCGTGCTATCTTTCCGGTCGTGATCGACCAGCGAGTGGTCGCGGGCACGGCAATCGTCACCGGCGGCGGATCGGGCCTCGGGCGCGCGATCGCGCGCGGGCTCGCGGAGGGCGGCGCGCCCGTCGCGATCGTCGACCTCCTGCCGGACGGCGCGACGGAAACCGTCGACCTCGTCACCAAGGCGGGCGGACGCGCGACGTTCATTCCCGCGGACGTGAGCCGCTGGGACGACGTCGACCGCGCGGTCGGCGCCGCCGTGCGACAGCTCGGACCGCTGGGCATCATCGTGAACGCGGCCGGCGTCCTCGACGGCTACGCGGGCGCGGACGAGATGAGCCCCGGGCTGTGGGACCGCGTGATCGCGATCAACCTGACCGGCACGTTCTACGGCTGCAAGCGCGCGCTCGCGGAGATGGTGCCGCGCGGCGCGGGACGCATCATCAACCTGGCGTCGGTCGCGGGGCTCATCGGCGGCGGAGGCGGGAGCGCGTACGTCGCGTCGAAGCACGGCGTGGTCGGGCTCACGCGCCAGCTCGCGTCGACGATCGGCGCGAAGCACGCGATCACGGTCAACGCGATCTGCCCGGGGCCGATCGAGACCGGGCTCCGCACGAACTCGAAGGCGATCCTGGCGGCCGACGCGCCCGCGGTGATGGGCGGCGTCGGCGCGAACATGGACCTGATCCGCGCGCTCGTTCCGCTCGGGCGCCGCGCGACGGTGGACGAAGTCGCGGCGGTCGCGCGCTTCCTCGCGAGCGAAGGCGCCGCGTACGTCACCGGCGCGACGCTCGTCGTCGACGGTGGCTGGACCGCTCAGTGAGGAGATCACGACAATGATCAAGCGCTTCCACGTGCTCTACGTCGGGCAGACCGAGCTCGAGAACATCGGCCTCAAGGGCACGCCGGCCGACGCGCGCCGCTACAGCAACGAGCGGCTCGCCGAGCCGTTCTTCAGCGCCCGCGACGTCGCGCAGCTCATGGACGAGCTCGGCTTCTACGCGCTGTGGACGGCCGAGCACCACTTCCAGCACGAAGGCTACGAGTGCTTCCCGAACCTGATCCAGCTCTCGCTCTGGCTCGCCACGCAGACGCGCAGGCTCAAGCTCGGGTGCGCCTTCAACGTGCTTCCGATGTGGCACCCGATCCGGATCGCGGAAGACTACGCGATGGCGGACATCGTCACCGACGGCCGCGTGATCATGGGCGTCGGCCGCGGCTATCACTCGCGCGAGGTCGAGAGCTTCGGCATGCCGGTCATCGACCAGGCCGCGAACCGCGAGCTGTTCGAGGAGCAGGTGGACCTGATGCTGAAGTGCTTCAACGAGGAGTCCTTCAGCCATCACGGCAAGCGCTACGACGTGCCGCCGCCCGTCGAGTATCGCGGCTACCAGATGCGCGAGATCACGTGCGTGCCGCGGCCGAAGCACCTGCCGGTCGAGGTGTGGATGCCGATCGCGAGCAGCAAGTCGATCGACTACATGGCCTCGAAGGGCTTCAAGGCCATGGTGACGCTCAACGGCGAGAAGATCCTCGACGACGTGATCAAGGCGTATCGCGACGCCTGCGCGAAGTACGGCGCCAGGAAGCAGCTCGGCGAGGACATGATCTGGGGCGCGGGCCTCTATCTCGCCGACACGCCGGAGGAGGCGAAGCGCAAGGTCGAGGACGCGCACGACGAGCGCTACAAGTGGTTCGCGCCGTTCGGGTTCGTCCGCTACGCCGACGAGCAGGGCCGCACGTGGGGCACGCCCGGCGCGCCCGCGCGCACGCCGAATCTCGCGGACGGCATCCAGCAGAAAGCGTGGTTCTGCGGGCCGCCCTCGCACGTGATCGAGGGCATCAAGTCCATCGAGGCGAAGTATCCGGGCCTCGAAGACTTCATGGTCCACTGGGCCGAAGGGCTCAGCCCGAAGGAGTTCAAGGACCAGCTCCGCTGGTTCGCGCGCGACGTGATGCCCGCGTTCGGCCGCTAGATCGTCCAATCGACCCGCATACCCTCCCCGGGTATTTTCCGCCCGGGGAGGGAGCCCCACGGATGGTGTTTTTCCTGTTGCGCCCCTCGTACATGTGGTAGGAATACCCCCAGGTCCGGCAGCGGGACGCGCTGCCAACATCACGAGGGAGGTGCCCATGGCCAAGGCGAAGAAGGCGTTCGGGGGCTACTCGATCAACTTCAAGGGCGCGAAGGACACGATGGAGTCCGTCTTCGGCAGCACGCCGATCGGTCCGTCCGACATGACCAAGAAGATCTGGGCGTACGTGAAGCGGAAGAAGCTGGCGGGGAAGAAGTAGCCCGAAGGGGCGCTTCGCCCCGTCGACGAAAAAGAGCGAGCCGCCCGGCTCGCTCTTTTTATCTCGGCAGGCCGGTCAGGGAGCGGATGACGTGGTCGGCTTTCGCGCCGAGGTTTTCTCCAGGGGCGCCCGTGCGATTGCACCAGGCGACCTGGTAGCCGAACGACTTCGCGCCGGCCACGTCCCACGCGTTCGACGAGACGAACAGGAGCTCGCTCGCGGGAATGCCGAGCGCGTCCGGGCCGAGCGCGTAGACCTTCGGCGACGGCTTGTAGATCTTCACCGCGTCGACCGAGAGGACGTGCTCGAGATGGGGCGCGAGCCCGCTCGACACGACGGCGGCGTCCAGCATCTTCGGCGCGCCGTTCGAGAGGATCGCCCGCGGGCGCCCGTGAAGTCCCGCGAGCGCGGCGGCGACTTCAGGGAAGGAGGCGAGCGAGAGATACGCGTCCATCAGCCGGCGCACGACGGCGTCGTCGGCGGGCAGGTTCAGGCGCGCGAGCGCCCAGCGCAGCGCGTCCTCGGTGACCTTCCAGAAATCCTCGTAGCGGCCCATCAGCGAGCGCAGCCACGTGTACTCGAGCTGCTTGCCACGCCACGCCAGCGAGAGCGCCATCGGATCCGCGGTGACCGCGCGGCCGGCTTCGACGACGGAGTGGACGTCGAAGAGCGTGCCGTACGCGTCGAAGACGTACCCGCGAATCACCGGCGGTAGCCCATGGCCCGGCGCGTCTTCGTCTTCGCGGGCCGGCTCTTCGTCGGCTTGGCGCGGACCTCCGTCTCCGGGACGTCGATCCCCGACTCGACGAAGCCGTGCAGCAGGAGCTTCTTCGCGTCGAGGAACGAGGCCTGTCGCGTCGGCGCGCCGAGGACGATCATCAGGAACTGCTGCCCGTTCCGCCACGCGGAGACCGCGAGGTTGTAGCCGGACTCGCGCGTGAATCCGGTCTTCAGGGCCTGGACGCCGCCCGGATCGTGGAAGAGGAAGATGTGCCGCGCGTAGACGCGGCCCGCGTAGATGAACGTCTGGCCCCCGAGCATCGTGCGCGAGTCCGGATGATCGGCGAGCAGCCGCGCCATCAGCGTCGCCATGTCGCGCGCGCTCGTGCGTTGCAGCGGATCCGGCAGCCCGTGCGGGTTCGCGAAGCGCGTGGCGCTGAGCCCGAGCTCCCTCGCCTTGTCGTTCATGCGCGCGACGAACTGCGCCTCGTCGCCGGCCAGGTGCTCGGCGAGCGCCGTCGCGGCGTCGTTGGCGGACGCGATCGCCACGCCTTCCATGATCGTCCGGAGCGGAACCTCTTCGCCGACGCGGAGCCCCATGCGATAGCGCGGGGTCTGCGCGGCGTGTCGCGAGATGTAGACCAGGTCCTCGAGCCGCGCGCGCCCGCGCTCGATGTCCTCGTAGGCGAGGTAGAGCGACATCATCTTGGTGAGGCTGGCCGGCGCGTGGTCTTCCTCCGCGTTCTTCGCGAAGACGACGCGGCCTTCGGTGTCGATGAGGAGCAGGCACTCCGAGGTCAGCCCCGGGAGAGACTTCCCGTTCTGCGCGGCGGCAACGTCAGGACCGAGGACGGCGAGCGCGAGGAGACACCACAGGACGTACCGAATCACGGACACCGGGGGCAATTCTAAGAGCGGGTGCGCGGCAGGGCCAAGCATTTTGCGGGGAGAGCGGGCGCCCGGGAGAGCCGAGCGCGCGCTACATGCCGAGCGCGCCGCGCGCCTCGTCCATCACGGCTTCGGTGATGACCGGATGGCCCTGCGCTTCGGCGAAACGCTCGATCGCCTTCCTCGCCATCGGCCGGATGAACGACGGGATCCGCTCGACGCGAGCGGCGGCTTCCGGGCTCCACGTCACGCCGGCCACCTCGGCGGCGGCGTCGTTCAGCATCGCGCCGAACGGACAGCCCCGGCCCGTGGCCTCGGTCGGCGCCGGCACGTCGCCCTCGAACGCGTCGGTGCGCGCGCCGGCCATCGACGACGTGATGTGCTCGAAGGGCTGCGCCGGCCCGGACGCGCCGCCGACCTTCACCCCGAGGCTCTTCACCATCTGGGTCTCGAACGGGTTGGTCAGCATCGCGACGCGGAAGCCGCACTCCGGGCAGCGGAAGGTGACGGTGAGCGAGCCCTCGTCGGGGCCCGCGGTCGAGTGCAGCTTCATCGGCTCGTCGCAGTCGAGGCACAGGAACTTCATGGCGGCATTCTAGCTTAGCTGCGGGCGCGGCTGATGCGCGGCCACGCGCGCCGCGCGGACGGTAGCTGCAGCGCGCCGATCGCGCCCAGCGCGAAGAGCGCGAGCGGCCAGGACGCGATGAAGAGAGCGCGCGCGGTCATCACGGAGAAGAACACGTAGGCGGTGAAGCGGGCGCGCGCGTGCCGCCGCCACAGGAGCCACGCGACGGCGGGCGCGATGACCGCGGAGGGCCACCAGCCGAGCGTCGCGGCGACGCCGGCGTACGCGACGAGCGCGAGGGGGAGGACGATCGCCACGACGCGTATAATACGAAGGTCGCTCGCCGGCGCCGGGGTAGCTCAGAGGCAGAGCAACTGATTCGTAATCCTGCCTCGCGGCGACGCACCGCACTGCAGGCCGACGCATCTTCCCGACAAATCGAGCAACGTCCGTGACGCACCGACGCCTGTGTCGGGGTGCGTTCACTTGCGTTGGAACCAACGTGGAACCAGCGCCCAGAACTGGGCGACACGTTAGCTGACGAGGGGCGCTCACACCCGCGCACGCAAGGCTCAATCTTCTTTGTCAGTGCCATCGAAAAAAGCGCATCGCCAACCTCTCCTTTCGACTCGGGCGGCTGCGCTGCGCGCGGCGCGGTACTCGCCGGCGTCGCGCCACGAGCGATGCCGAAGGGTGCGTCAGCCCACGGCCGTCGGCGTCGTCGCGAAGCCCGCCGCGCTCGCCCCGAGATCGGCTTGGAAGCTCGCGTGCACCCCGCGTCGACGGCGATTAATGGGCCGACGCCGCCCCACGACTCGAGCCACGCGCGCAGCGCGCGGAAAACGGGCATGATCTCAGAGGTCGCATGACAGGGATGTCGGCGGCGAACATTGCGCCGTTGCCGACACTGTTGGGGGGGGGCGAGTTCCCCTTATTCCCTCTCGTCGCCCTTCGGCTCGTCGCAGGGGATCACTAGCAGCGACTCCTTGTCGAGTGTGCGGCACTCCACGGTCGCCGCCACGGGTGACACGATCGGTCGCGGTCCCGCCAGTTCGCGGCCGATACCGATCCGTGCGAGCAGCGCATCGAAGGCAATCAGCGCGATCTGCCAATCGGGTATTTGTCCTCCTCCTATTTGAGCCGGTACTCCAGCAACTCGCGCTCGCGCATTGCGCCACTCGTCTGCAGCGACAGGTCACGGACGAAGCTGCCCACCTGTGGCGCGTACCACGATTCGAACAACGTCACTCCGGTCCGCCTATTGCGACACACTGCCTTGAATGTCTGGAACGTGCCAGCGGGTACCGTGATCGTCTCTTCTTTCTCGATCGCGCACTTCGTCTGAATCTCTTCCGTCTGGCGGAGTTTGACTCGCTCGAGGGTGTAGGTTTGTTCCCACTCCGCGCCGACGACGAGCGGCCATTTCAGGATTTGGACCGGTGGCGAGCGGCGCATCTCCGGCGCCCCCTCCACCGTCTCGAGTGAAAGCGCGAGATCAGGCTTGCGGTAGAAGAGTTCCCGAGTGCCGCTCTTGATGACGTAGAACGCGGCACCGTCGCGAATCTCCTCTCGATCGAGAACGTAGACGAACGTGCCTTTCCCCTGCGGAGTCTCCCAGCGGTAAGCCCATTCCGAACCGGGCCGCACGGCCAGAGGCTGTGAATGCGGGGCTGGAGTTCCCGGGACAGCTACAGCGGAGACCTGTGGCGGCGCGATGGCTCCCGGACGTCGAGCCTGCTCCTCCGCAGCCTTACGGAGGCACTCTCGAGCGACGTCGAGCTCGCCGCCACTGTAGTGGTACAGGTAGATCTGTCCGTCTGCCCTGATGTTCTGGAGCGTTACACGCGGCCCAACTTGGTTCTTGCACTTCTCCCAGCGTTCCCATGCGAGGTCCTGCGCGAGCGTATTCCCGGCGCTGGCGCACCCGCCGACGAACATGAGCAACGCCACTGAGGCGAGGGCGAGACGTCGAGGAGCCATGGAGAGATCCTCTGCGGACGAGACGGTGCACTGCACCTGTAGACCAGAAGCGTCACTCCGGGCGGCGGCACTTTAGACCAGCGTGGCGGACTCGTCAACGCTGTCAACGGTCACCCAATTTTCCCCAGGTGCGGTCATCGAAACTTCCCCACCCCGGTTAGGTGGTGGTGGCCTCGACCGGCTTGACGAGGCCAGCTTTGAGCTTGTCCTTCAGCCGGTAGGAGTTG
>Ga0233425_10001343_pt1 | contig 56128 bp, 49 predicted proteins | sample Watercolumn_Towu_2_FD_181712 | JGI IMG/M metagenome (GOLD analysis project Ga0233425, IMG submission 181712) | Freshwater microbial communities from Lake Towuti, South Sulawesi, Indonesia - Watercolumn_Towuti2014_140_MG | ecosystem: Environmental > Aquatic > Freshwater > Lake | place... | reverse complement strand
TGATGTCGGTGAGCGGGCTGAAGCGCTGTTCGTCGTAGCTGTAGCCGATGCCGGCCCAATCATCGCCGTTGCCGCCGGTCTTGAGCAAAGCCTCGCTGGCCTTTTCGGCATCGTCGAGCGAGCCGCCAGCGGTGCCGCCATCTTTCGACGCGTTGCAGGAAGCCAGAGTCAGCGCCGCACAACCCAGCAGCGCCATCGAACCGAATCGCACGCTCATTCTCTTCTCCCATCCGATCGCGCCGCCGCTCCGTTTTCGGCAGCCAGCCTCTCCGCAATGTCATTTTGACAGATAAAAATCTGCTTATTTCAAAACCTGAAATGTGGGAAATCGCTAGCGGGCGAAGGCTTCCTGCCGCTCACAATCCCCAAAAATCCTCCTTAATATACAGATTCGCGTCACCCGATGCGTCGACTGACCACGAAGCAATATTTCGCTAGGCAGGCAAGAGAAAACTGATAATAATCGGGAATAAATTCGACGGGAGGACAGTTATGGATCTGCGGGACATCCTGATCGCCAGCGGCATGCTGGCGCTGGTCGTGACGGGCCTTGGACTCGGTTACCGATTTTGGCGCCAGGGCAATATCTTGCTCGGCGCCGAATGGGCGATTCTCGGCTTCTCGGCGTTCAATTTCGCGCTTTGGGTCACGTTCGGCTTCCAGCTTTCCTTCGAAATTTCGATGGTATGCGACGCCTTTTCGCGCAGTATCGGCATTCCCGTCGTCGCAACGCTGGGCCTTGCCAAGCTGACGCACGGTCTCGACGTGTCGAAGACGACCAAATGGCTGCTGCTCGTCGGAGGTTTCCCGCTGGCCTATGCCCTCCTCGCCTATCCGCCAATTCAGCCGGTTCTGCCTTACGCATTCTTCGCCTGCGGCATTGTCGCGAATATTTTCCTCGTCTATTTCGCAGTCCGCCTGGCGCGCGTGGGAGAGCAGGCTCACGCCTTCGGCATCATGCTCGTGAACGTCAGCTTTGTGATCATGGCGCTGCTTGAGGGTATCATCGCCATCCCGGGCGATGAAACCAACCTGATCCTGAATTTCTTCTTTCTCGCCGGTTGGGTCTGGGCGCTCGGCTTCGCCGAGATATATTTCGCCTATCAGGCGCTGGCGCGTCATCTGGCGCGCCCCGTTTCCCCTCCGCCCCCTCCAGTGGCTGCCTCGAACCAATGAGTCGTCGGGGACGTTGATCGACACCGGCTACGGAGCGAGCCGTAAAGACCGCGACCGGCCAACGCGAAGCGAGCCAGCGACAAGAAACGCGAGGAGCGCCGCCGCCAACAGCGCAATGCCCGAAGCGAGCGTCATCGCCGACAGACCGGCGACGGCAATGATCGGTCCGGCGGCCATCCCCGCAGCGACGCCGCCGACCCCGGCGGCGGCGGGACCGGCCACAAAGAGACGGTTTGTCGCATCGACCTCGCGAAGCAGGCCCCAATAGGCCGACTGGGCGAAACCCCAGCCGAATGCGAAGAGGAAATTGGACAGGGCGAAGGCGAGGAAGCCGGGCACGCCGAGCGCGATGAAGGCACCGATCACGATCGTCGTTCCGATAGCAATCATCGGCACGAGGCGGACGCGCCCCGCGAGCCATCCGACAATCCCCGCGCTCGCCGCGCTCGCAACCGCGCAAAGGCTGATCGTGAGACCGATGCGCTCTCCCGGGATACCGTGGGCGACACCGATCCGCTCGACGAAAATCCAATAACCGAGAATCCCCGCAACGAAGACTCCCTTGGCGAAGAGCATGGCATAGGCGGGGATGGCGGCGCGCGACAGCAGCGGCGCCCCGTCGACAGTCGCCGACAGCTCCCGGCTCGACCCGGCACGCCGCGGCAGCGATCGGCAAAGAGGCAGCGCGGCGGCGACTGCCATAGCGACCGAAACAAAGGCGCCGGGCGCCCCGAACCTTGGGATGATGGCGAACGACAGGGCCAGTGTGCTTGCCGCCGCCAGCGAGCTCTGCGCCACGACCGAGATCGCGAACGCGCGCGGGGGATTTTCGGCTTCGCCGAGGCAGCCGAAGGCGGGAGGCGAAAGAAGGCCGAGAAACAATCCGGCGGCGCCGAATATGAGAAGCGCGGCATCGAGCGTCGTTACCGCAGCCCCGAGGGCGAAGGCGGCAGCCGCGCCGACGAGAGCCAGGGCGCAGGTGAACCGCCAATTGGCGCGGCGGACCCAGAAGGGACCGGAGATGGAGCCGAGCGTCAGGGCTGCGATCACGACCGCGCCGAGATACCCGAGTTCCGCGTCGTCGAGCCCGAGCCGGACAGCGAGCACTCCGAAGAGCAGCGGCTGCACGTTGACGAGCAGCTGGTTGACGGCGGTCAGGAGCGACGCTGCGACGACGGCCGCTCCGGAAGAGGCGTCGGTCTGTATTTGGTTCAACGATGCCTCCAGTAGTTGGTTTCAGACCAGCCATTCCAGTCCGTTCGCCGGCTCGGAACGCGCCGCGCGGCAAGCTGGCGAACTGCAAAAAGGCGGCTAGAAGGAGATTGCCGCCGCTTCCTCGACGGTCAGAACGGCGTCGCGCATAGCCAGATATTCGGGCAGATAGGTGCGCATGTGACCCAGGCGTGCGCGGCGGGCGAAAACCTCCTCATTGTCGGGCAAATGCCCGAACCGGTGGTCATAGAGCGCCCAGATGGCGTCGTTCATGATGATCGTTTCGGTGACGCGATCGACCAGCTCCGGCACCTTCGGCAGGATGAAAAAGCGGTTGAGCTCGACGATGGCGCCGCGCGCCAAAAGGCGGTTGGTGTCGATGTCGCGCGTGCGGATCGCCCAGGTCGCGGCGGCGCCGAGAAGGATTTTTCGGGCCGCGACATTGTCGTTGAAGAAGCGGCGCGAAAGAGCGTAGCGAAATTCCACCAGCGACTGCCAGTCGTCGAACCGCTTCCCCTCGATGCTCTCGAGCCCCCCCAGGAACATCTCGAAGTAGCGCTCCGCGAGCGCCATGAACACATGATTGCCGTCGGGAAAGAAGTGATAGATCGACGGCGGCGGCATATCCGCCTCCTCGGCGATCGTGTAGATGCTCACCTCGTGCGGGTCGCGCGCCTGCAGAATTCGTTCCGCGGCATCGAGAATGGCTTCGAACCGCTCGCGGCTGCGCTGCTGTCGCGGACGGCGGATGGTTGCCTCGCGCGGTTCGCCGAGTTCGCCGGTCGTCGATCGACCCTGTTCGCGCAGCGCGGGCCCGACTGCTGACGGGACATGGCGCAGCGGTTCCGACCGTTCCCGCGCATCGGAGCGCCCCCGATCCGCCATCACGGCTCACCGAGGAATTTGGCTCGCACCGCGGCGGGGATTTCCTGCGACTTTTCAGTTGCAAGATCGACATGCACATAGGCAAGCGTGACCGAGGCGGATGCTTCCCCCGCCCCCTTGATGCGAAACTCGATTTCGAAAATGACGCTCGACCGGCCGACACGCTCGACGCGCAGCCAGCCTTCAACCTCGTCGTCGAAGCGGAGCGCGCGCTTGTACTTTACCGTGGCCTCCACAACCTGCATCTCGAACGACTGCGGACCGGACACGGGAACATCGACCGCGCGCATGAATTCGGTCAGAACATTGTCGGCATATTCGAGGTAGCGCGAATTGAAGACCACCATCTGGCCGTCGATTTCGGCGAACCTTACCCGAAAGCTGGTATAGGGGCGAAATTCCGTCGTCATGCGCAATCCTCCTCATCGCTCGGAGTCGCGGCGAACCGAACGACCGCCTTCAGCATAATATGAATATTTATCGACAATCAAGCGATTGGCGATCGAAGCGGCATCAGGACCGGCACCGGGCAGTTCCTTCCCGAAGAAGCCGTGAAGTTTGGACAATTCACTCGCAATCGGGATGACATCGCGCCGCATGACCAAGAGCGCATCGCGACTCATCGCGCCATTTCACGATTATTATCTGGCTATTCCATGTAGATGCGCCAATGCTCTTTCCGCTTGATCGCAGACTCGCTTTTCTCGCCGAACGTCTCCAGCGTCGGGAGAAGAGCTCTCGCAGACGAAAAGCGGGCCTCGCGACCGGGAGGGAGAAGCGGCTCCGAGGTTGCCCCGTTTTTGAGACTCATCTAGACCCGACAGCGGGTTGGCAGAACAGGGATTTTGGGATGGCGAGTATCAAGGCGACCGAAAAGCCGACAGCGGCCCGCAAACGCGGCGCGAGCCCGCGCGCACCCTCGCGCGGGCGCGGCGTCCGCCGCTATGCCGCATTGCTCGATGCGACCGCCGAACTTCTCCGCGAAGAGGCACCCGACGCGATCGGCCTTTATCAGATTGCCGAGCGGGCCGACGTGCCGCCGGCCTCGGTCTATCATTTCTTCCCGACCAAGGAGGCGGCCTATGTCGCGCTCGCGTCGCGTTGCAGTGAAGAATTGCTGAATGTGCATCGGACTCCGATCGAGGCCCGGCTGATCGAAACCTGGCAGGATCTCTACCGCATCGACGCGCGCCGCGCGATGGAGTTCTACAACAGCAATCCGCCCTATCTGAAAATCATCTACGGCGGCTACGGGGGCGTTGACGCCCATAATGTGGACAAGGTTCTCGCCCTCTCCTTCTCGACGTCGAGCTACAACCGGCTCAATCGTATCTTCCACATGCCGGTCATTCGCGAACCCGAAAAGAAGTTCGAAATACGCCTCGGGATTCTCGACAGCGTCTGGCAAATCTCGGTCCGCCGTCACGGCTATATCACCGAGGAATATTTCGAGGAGTCGACGAAGGCTGCGATCGCCTATGCCCGTCTCTATATTCCCGATCATCTCGAACCGCGGGAGTTTCTTCTCGATGCCGCCCGGAAAGGCGGCACGATTGAACTACCCTATGACGGCGGCGACGAAAACGCTTCCCCGGATGACGCGAGCGATTGATCGCCTGCGGCTCCAGCCAGCGACATGACCTTCGGCGTTCGCTGACCCGCCGCGACATCCGTCTACCCGCACACCGACGACGGGCATGATCGCTTATCGGCAAAAAAAGGCCGGGACGACGTCCCGGCCTTTTGCTGCCTACCGCTTCTACCATTTATATCCGAGTTCGATGCCGATGGTGCGCGGCCGCCCGACCGATTCATAGAGGTCGATCGGCGCATAGGGGGTGATGCGGGTATTGACCGCGAACACCGTGCGCTTGTCGAACAGATTGCGCGCAAAGAGCGATGCGCTGACCGGACCATGGCTCCATCCGACATAGGCGTTGAAGAGCCAGTAGGACGGAATCATCGGATAGCGCGCCCCGAGCGTGGGCAAATTCATGCGCGACTTGCCCTTGTAGTTGCCGTTGAACGACGCCGTAATTGTGTCCTCGTCGTTGAGGTCGTGCTCGTAGTTGAACGAGAAGGTCCCGCTATGACGCGGCGCCGAGGGCAGCGACGTGCCTTTGGTCCCGACGATCGCGCACGGGATGTCGCCGCCCGGAACGCCGCTGCCGTCGCCCGACTCGACGCAGAAATCTTCGGTCAGCGTGGCCTTGGTGTAGGCATAGCCGCCCTGGAAACTCAGCGTATCGGTGATGTTGCCTGACAGTTCCAGTTCGAAGCCCTTGCTTTCGGCTTCCTTGCCGTTGAACACCGCCGGCCAGAAATTGACGGCAGTGAATCCGCCGATCTGCGGATCCTTCCATTTGGCGAGGAAGACGTCGGCGGTGTAACGCCATCCGTTGGCGAAACGCCCCTTCACCCCGACCTCGAAATTGTCGACCGAGTCCGGTTCATAGTTGAGCAGCGACGCCGGTTCGCGAATGAAACCGGTCAGCGCGAAGGCGTTCGCCCCGCCACGCCGGAAACCTTGCGAGAAGGTCGCATAGACCCGGTGCCCGGGCGTATATTCATAGGTCGCATTGAGGCGGAACTTGGCGTCCGAGAATTTCGCCGAATTGACGCTGCTCTCCGAGATTCCGAACGCGGGCAAAATATTGTCGACCGAGCGCCGCAGCTTCTGCTCGAACACACGGACGCCGGCAGTGAGGTCGAGCCCCTCGATCGCGTGCCAGGTGATTTCGCCGAAGGCAGCCTTTTCGGTGAAGCGATTGGTGCCCGACACCGCGAAGATGAACTCTTCCGGACCCAGCGGTCCAAACCCGGGGGTCGTCACGCCCGGCAACTGGTTATACGCCTGCTGGCCGGGCGCATGGCCGTTCCACGCGGTCCGGGCCTTCTCCCTCTGATAATAGAGGCCCACGGTATAATCGATCGGACCATCGCCATTCGAAACGAGACGCAGTTCCTGCGTCTTCGAGGTCGTGCGGTCGGCATATTGATAGATGGCATTGTAGCGCGGGTTGATCGGCGTGCCCGTGTAATAGGGAAGATAGGCGGGTGGCAGGCCGAGATTGCCCCAGGTGCCGTCGACCCAGACCTCGCCGTCGGTCTTGAAGTAGCTCGATGTCGACGAAAGGGTGGCGAAGCCGAGATCATAGCTCATGTCGAGCGTCGTCATGTTCGAGGTGCGCTCGAACGGCTGGCGGCTGCGCGCCACCACCTCATATTCGCCCGTATCGGGATAGCTGATCGACGGCGCCAGCGGATCGGGACCGCCCTGATAGGCCGGCGTGTCGTTCGACGGACCGAACCCCTTCAGGCGCGACAGATTGTGCGCAAGCGTGATGTCGATTTCCGCCACCGGCTGCCAGCGAATGGCGCCGCGGATGTTGGTCACGCGCGACGTGTTCGCGTCCTTCTTGTTGTAGACCGAGGGAGCGCTGGTCTGCGGCTGGCTGGGATCCGCCAGGATCGGCTTGCCGATCGGATCGTCGCTGCCGCGCGCAAATATGCCATAGGTGTCGATAAAGCCGCCCTCATAATCATGGCTGGCCGACAGGCGCACCGCCAGCGTTTCACCGACCGGAATGTTGACGAGGCCGCCGAAGCCATAATCATAGTCGGCCGAATGCGCGATATCGGCGCCGCTTGCCTTGAGCCGGCCTTCGAAACGGCCGAACGCGGGCTGGTTGGGGATCAGGCGAATAGCGCCGCCGAGCGCGCCCGACCCGTAGAGCGTCCCCTGCGGCCCACGCAGCACTTCGACGCGCTCGATATCCTCGACCTGGAAATAGCTCGCATAGGGCGCATTGCCCAGATAGGTGCCGACCGGGTTCTGCTCGAGCGCCACGCCGTTGCGGTTGTTGGCCGACGCATTCAGCCCGCGCATGATCTGGCGCTGCGCACCGAGGAACTGGTTGCCGCTCGACGTCACCACCAGGTTGGGAACCTGACGCGACAGATCCTCGAGGGTCGCGACGCCCGAGCGCTCAAGCGACTCTGCCGTTACCGCCGTGATGTTGTAGGGAATCTGCGTGACATCCTGCTGACGGCGATTGGCCGTCACCACGATATCGTTGCCGGAGCTCGCCTCTTCCGCCGCCGCGGTGTCGGTCGGCGCATCCTGCGCCAGCGCGGGCTGCGTCGCCAGTGAAGCCAGCACACCGCTCAGCGCCGTAACACCCAGAAGCCGGACCGCATGAATGTCCCTCGACCGCATATCTATTCCTCCCATGTCGAGACAGACAGCACCGCCTAGCCGATGCCGCCGCTCCTCCGCCGGGCCTGCAAACTTCAGCCGCATTCACCCGTTGACGCCATTATTAATCGATATTTGTCGATCTTGCAAGACTCATGATTGGACGTCGTCTTTTGACATGACGGCAAGGTACGAGCTCTGACACCCTCGAATTTCTGCCATATGCATCTGTTATAAATCATCTTTTGACCTGATCCAAGGCAACACCCCATAGAGCACCAACTGAACCGGCGGACGAATTTATATCGATACCGATCGAATCAAATCGACTTCGCGATCCATGCTGGCGCGCGACTCGCAACCAGCGCCGCCAACAGCCGCTCCGCACGGCGTGTTGAACCCGAACGCGGGAAAGCGCTCGGCCCGTTCCCGGACATGACAACAGCGGCCGAGGGGCGACCGGCGACGGACGGGAACAGCGCGAATGGGCGACATGATACCCGATTTTAATTGAATTATTTGCAGGCCTCGATAGGCAAGGCGACCAGCATCTGCCATCGACACGATCCGGATCGGGATCCAAGTCCGGCAATCCGGGAACTCTGCAGCATGGCGCCTTCGAAACAGGAACTGGATGAAGCCGCCCGTCTCGTCAGGAGCGGCCGGGCGGCTGTCGCCCTGCCCCATCTCCGGTCATGGACGAGCGGTGCGACGTCCTTCGGAGCGGCGCACGCCCTCTATCTCGAGGCGCTGATCGCGCTCGGTCGGCGCAAGGACGCCATAGAGGTGCTCGAGGCCGCGATCGCGACCGGCCCCGAGGCGGCCGACGCGCATGACGCGCTCGCATTCTTCGCGTTGCAACTCGACCGTCATGCGCTTTCCAACCAGCTGTATCGGCGCGCGACGGAGTTGCAGCCGGACGACGCCCAGCTCTTGTATAATTACGCCACGAGCGAGCGCAGCCTTGGCCGCTTGTCGCACGCACTCGAAATGTGCGAGCGCGCGATCGCAATCGATCCGCGGATGCGGCCCGCGATCCTGCTGCGATCCGAACTCGCGCGCGCCACTCCCGAGCAAAACAATGTCGAAGACTTGCGGGCGCGCATCGCGCGCGATCCCCACGCGTCCGATACGATGTTCCTTTCCTACGCCCTTGGGAAGGAGTTGCACGAGCTTGGCCGGTTCGATGAGGCCTTCGCGGCTTTCGCGCGCGGCGCCGCTGTCCGAAGGCACAGTCTCCGCTATGATGTTGCCATGGACGAGGACAAAATGCGGCGCATCGCCGCGGCGTTCGGGTCCGCTCCGACGCCTCCCCCGCAGAAGGCGACGGACCGGCATATCTTCATCATCGGCTTGCCGCGTTCGGGAACGACGCTCACCGAACGCATCTTGGGCGGACTGCCGGGCGTTCGTTCGAACAATGAAACGAATAACTTCTCGTCGGCCTTGCTCCGCCACGCGCCCATGACGGGAGGCGACGTGTTCGCGCGTGCGGCCAACGCAGACTTCGCTGCGGTCGCCGGCGAATATGACTATCTGGCCGGCGGAGACGAGCATCCGGGCCCGATCATCGAAAAGCTCCCATTCAACTATCTATATGTCGGCGCCATCCTTCGCGCCTTTCCGCGCACCCCGATCGTGTGGGTCCGGCGCGATCCGGTCGACTCCTGCTTCGCCATGTTCCGCACGCTGTTCGGTGCCGCCTATCCCTTCAGCTATGACTTCGACGAACTCGCCCGATATTATGCCGCCTATGATCGGCTGATGCGCCACTGGACGGCGCTTTTCGGCGAGCGCCTCATCCGCGTCGATTACGAACGGCTGGTGGCGGACCCTGACACAGTCGCCCCGTGGCTCGCGGAACGGTGCGGCCTTCCCTGGCAAGATAGTGCGCTCGATATTGCGCAGAACAGCACGGCCTCGCTCACCGCCAGCGCGGCGCAGGTGCGCGGGGGGATTTACACCAGCTCGTCGGGGATCTGGCGGAACTACGGGACGCATCTCGCCCCGCTCCGGGAAAAGCTGATCGCGAACGGGATCGCGCTCGCGTGAAAGCCAGGCTCGCGCTCAGCTCTCCTTTCCGGGTTGGATGCGCGCGCCGCGCAGCGTCAGGCTGAACAAGGCGGCGGGAAGATACATGATAGCGACGAGGCCGATGAACCCCATCGCGCCGAAGCGCTCATATCCCCATCCCGCGACGCCGCCGCCGGCGGCATAGCCGATCTGGAGCGCGAAATACCATCCGCCATAGGTCGTCGCGAACGCCGCTGTTCCGAACTGTCGTTTCGTCAAGGTAATCCAGAGCACCTCGCCTGCCCCGAATGCGTAGCCGCAGCTTATCGCCGCAATGAGGGCAAGACCGGCGCTGCCATTCGTCTGAATACCGGCGAAGGCCAAAAGTCCCACGAAGATCGCCGAGGCGATCAGCAGTCCGCTCCAGCGCGCCGGCGCCCGGTCGAGCAGCAGGCCGATCGACGCCGAGCCGGTGAGGCTGCCCACCGCGGTCAACCCAAGAAAGGTCGCGGCGAGCGACGAGGCAATGCCCGCACTTTCAAGGACCAGCTGCTCCTGGGTCAGGACCGCAATCGACGCCATGCCGATACCCATGACCGAGAGCAGCATCGGTATGGCGACCCAGAGCCGAACATGTCCGAGCGCCGCACGCCAATCGAGCGCCGCCGCATCTTCAGGCACCGAACCGCGCGGCGCCCCGTCGCCCGCGGAAGGAGGGACGCCATCGGGGGCCAGCCCCAGCGCCGCCGGCGAAGAAGGCCCGCGCGCGAGCAACGCGATCAGGATCACGACGGCAACCATAGCCGCCGCGATGACAGCCGCCGCCGTGCGCCATCCAAATGCCTGTAAAAGGGCATCGGTTACGGGCGCCATGATAAAGCCACCCGCAGAGCCACCTGCCCAGATGATTGCCATGGCTGTCGCGAAGCGGCGCGAAAACCATCGCGTCACGATGATCGGAACCGCGATGACCAGCGTCACCTTGCCAATGCCCATCATCAGGCGAAGCAGATAGAGCGACTCGATGCTGGATATCAGCGGAAGCATCGCAAAACCTGCCGCCTGCATGAGCAGGCCGGCGAATATGATGTGCCACGGATTGAAACGCCTGATCAGCGGTCCCGACAAAAGCGCCATCGGCGCCGCGAACCACATTGCAGACACCGCCGCGCCGGTCTGCGTCGCCGACCAGCCATATTCGGCGCCGAGCGGATGGGCGAGGACGATGAAGGAATAGATACTCACCCCGAACAGCGCGAGCGTGCAAAGGAAGAGCGCCAGAACGATGCGCCACCCGAAATATGGGCGCGCGCGTGGCGCTGTCCCCAAAAGCTCGACTTCGTTCATTGCAGTTCCCATACGATCTTTGTCTCTGCCAGCGCCACACAGCGCGAACTTGTGCCCCTGAAACACGACAGCCCTGCCCCGGTCGGACCGGAGCAGGGCTGCTGTCTAGCCGAACGCGTTTCGCCTCCCGGCCTCAGGGATAGTCGATCGCGAAGCTGTATTTGGGGTCATAATGCGCTTCCCAATAGCCTTCCCAGATCTGGCGGGTGATCGGGCCGACCTGGCCGCCGCCGACTTTCTGACCATCGAGCTCGGTGATCGGCATCACGCCGCCAGCGGTCGTGCATATGAAAATCTCGTCGGCGTGGTAGAGAGCGTCGACGGGGACAAAATCGACGACGGTCTTATACCCCTTCGCCGCGGCGACCTCGAGCACGGTCTTGCGTGTCACACCTTCGAGGACGCCGCGCGAGGGCGTCGAGAGGACGCCGTCCTTGATCACGCAGACGTTATAGCCGCCCCCTTCGGTGATATTGCCGTCGCCGTCGGGGAGCAGCGAATAGACCGCGCCGCGATCCATCGCCTCGAGCCACCCGCGAACGAAATCGCCCCACTGCAGATTCTTGATCGTCGGATCCATCGCGCCGGGCGGCGTACGCCGCACCGTGCGCGTCACAACCGCCGGACCACCGGTCATCTGCATCTCGGGCCGCATCGCCCAGACATAGGGCATGACCATCAGATAGAGATTATTCTCGTACGACTGATATTCGCGGATGAATTTGAGACCGCGCGTCACGATCAGTTCGACATAGGCATCGCGAATGCCGCTCTTCGCGACCATCTCGACAAGCTTTGCGCGGACCGATGCGCGATCCATCGGCATTTTGAGGCGCATCTTCTCGCAGCTCGCCTCGAGCCGGTCGAGATGGTCGTCGAGCCGGAAGAAGCGCCCGTCCCAGACGGCGGGAACGTCATAGGTCAGATCGGACCGGAGAAAACCCTGATCGAGGATCGGGATGCGCGCCTCGGCAAGCGGATAGAGCTCGCCCTCGATCCAGGCGACCCCGCCCGCGAGCGGGTTCGAACTCGCCGTCAATAGCTCGTTGCGCTTCTGGTGAGCGCCCAACACCGCTTCCATCGAATACATGTCCTGCTCCCATCCCTGAACTGCGCCAAGGCGCATCGAATTTCGCGGCCGCCAAGCGACCTGCGCCTGAGGTGAAAGCTCCGCCATCTCCGACCCGATGTCAAGAGATAATCAATAAACATCGATTAAATACCCCCTTCCCGCTGGATATCTCTTGCCTCTATCTGCGCCCAAAGCACGGAAAACCGGCGCCCTTCCCCCCGACGATGTCCGGCAGCCGCAACGGCGTTCGCGCCAGAAAACCCGTCTTTCAGGATGATTTGTACCAGATAACTACGATCAAGCCGGTTGATCTGCCACAAGTTGCCAGTCCAGCCACCTTGTGTCCCACGACCGCGGGTTCGGTAGCGGGCATGCCCTACCGCTGCAGACAGCGCCGCCGTGAATGGAGGCTACATAATATATATCGATATACGGCGGGCCAAAGCCGCGACTTCGCGGGTCTCAATTCGCCGGCGCGAAGGTGACAACGAGAACATCGCGATGCCCCACGGAAACGTCCGCGGCCGCCCTTAAGGGTGTGACCTCGTGAAGGAGCCTGCCGTCGTCGAAGAACAGCGCCTCGCCCGGCTCGGTCATCGTGAAGCTCGCCAAATGGCCGCCCTCGGGCGCCGATAGGCGCGTATCGCCCCCCTCGACACCATCGCGCGCGACCAGCATCACAAAACCGGCGGTGACTCCATCGCGATGGCGCCCCTCGGGCGTGGGATGACCGGCGTCGCGCCCCGCCGCCTCGATCCGGAACTGGTGCACTTCGGCGCGCCAGCTTTCGACGGCCGGTGCCAAGCGAGCAAATATCTCGCGACAGCGTTCGAAAATTCGTGCGAGTATGACACTGTCGGCCACATCATCCGACAAAGGTGCAAACCATCGATCGATACCGCCGTTGAGCCTGTTGTGGCCGAGGCTCTGGTAATGCGGCTGCGCGGGAAGAAGCGTGATCCGGCGCGAACCGACATGGAAGACGCCATATCGCCGCCGCCGGTAGTTGCCGCCGTCGGCCATATAGGCATCTAAAGGCATCGCATCCCAGCCGCCGGCAAAACGCCGCCAATCGCCCTGGTCGGCGCCGAGCACAGCCTTCACCTCCGCCGCTGCCTGGCGCGCCCATCCGCACCTCGACAGCCGACCCGAAATATCCGCCCGCGAGTCCCGCCCGGCCTCGCGCTCAGGCACGGGATCGGGCCTTCCGAGTGTCAGCGAAAGGCGGTCATAGTGCCGCAATGGCGATGATCTCGACCTTGTAGCCCGGCGCGGCGAGCCGGGACTCGCCGGTTGCGCGGACCGGAGCCTGTCCCTTGGGCACCCAGGCGTCCCACACCCTGTTCATCTCGGAAAAGTCGGCGATATCCGCAAGCCAGATGGTTGCGCTCAGAAGGCGTGTCTTGTCGGTTCCCGCAGCCGCCAACAGACTGTCGATCGCGCGCAGGACCTCGCGGGTCTGGTCGCCGACGCTCTCGCCGGGCGTGCCCACCTGCCCCGACAGATACACCGTGCCATTGTGGACAACCGCCCCGCTCATTCGCGGCCCCGTGTCGATCCGCTTGATTGTCATCGCCATCTTCCTTTCATTGATCGTGACCGCACATCTTGATCAGGCGCTATAGCGCGCGATGCCGAGATCGCGCGTCTCGATTTGCGGCGGCCTGCCGCTGATCATGTCGCTGATCACGCGCGCCGAACCACATGCCATCGTCCACCCGAGCGTTCCATGGCCGGTATTGAGGAAGAGGTTGGGAATAGGCGTCGGGCCGACCACGGGCGTGCTATCGGGCGTCATCGGCCTGAGACCCGACCAGAAGGTCGCACGTTCGAGGTTTCCGGCTGCGGGGAAAAGGCCCGAAAGCGAGTGTTCGAGCGTGCGGCGGCGACGATCGGGAAGCTCGGCATTGAACCCCGAAACTTCGGCCATGCCGCCAACCCGGATACGGTCCCCTAAACGCGTGATCGCGATCTTGTAGCTTTCGTCGAGCAGCGTCGACACCGGCGCGCGAGCCTCCTCGACGATCGGAACGGTGATCGAATAGCCTTTGACAGGATAGACCGGCAACCGCAGCCCGAGACTACGTACCAGCCCGGGTGAATAGCTGCCCAGCGCAACGACGAAGGCGTCTGCCTCGACGATCCCCTGATCGGTTACGGCGGCTTCGATGCCGCCCGCGCCCCTCACCAGCCGCTCGACCCTTTCCCCGAAGCGGAAGGTCGCCCCTTGCGATCGCGCGACGTCGGCCAGCGCAGTGGTGAATTTGAAACAATCGCCGGTTTCATCGGCGGGCAAGCGCAGGCCGCCTGCGATGTCGGCGGCTGAATGCGCCAGCCCCGGCTCGGCCGCCACGCAACCCCGTCGGTCTAGCACCTCGAACGGAACGCCGTCGCGGGCAAGGACGCCGACATCCTTGGCGATACCGTCAAGCTGCGCCTCGGTGCGGAACAGTTGCAGCGTGCCCCGCATGCGCTCGTCATAGGCGATGCCCGTGGCCTCCCGGACTTCCCGGAGTTGATCGCGGCTATATTCCGCGAGCCGGACCATGCGAGCCTTGTTCTCGACGTAGCGCCGCGCGGTGCAATTGCCGAGGAGAGCGGCGAGCCAGGACAGCATCGCGCAGTCGAACCGCGGTTTGAGGATCAGCGGAGCATGCTCCATGAAGAGCCACTTGAGCGCCTTGCGGGGCACGTCGGGCGCCGCCCATGGCGAGGCATATCCCGGCGATATCTCGCCCGCGTTGGCGAAACTCGTTTCCAGACCCGGCCCCCGCTGGCGGTCGATCAGCGTGACCTCGTGACCGGCAAGCGAAAGAAAATAGGCGCTCGTCACCCCGATGACGCCACCGCCCAATATCGCGACCTTCATCGCCGACACTCCTCTTGTCCTGCGTCCGGACCATCGGCGTGCGGTCGCGGACCGAAGCGTGACGCGCTTTCCCGCATACCTGCCCCTCTTACCGAATCGCCTTCAGGCATCTCCGATCGGGCATAGCCTTTTAATCGATTAATATCGATAATATTCGTCATCGTTCGGGGATTCCGAGATTCCTATCAAGACCGCGCCCTGGGCCACGTCGCGCAATTCGCGTCACCTATTGGGCAATACTTGCCATCACCGCCGCAAAATACCGCCAACGAGCCGGGTCGTTGACCCGGGTCACCATAGCAGATATAAATCGATAATATGGACGATTATGCGCGGATCCTTTGCCGCGACCGACCGGGAGGCCTGTCAGTGATCGACGCGACGACGCGAAAACGCCTCGCCATGCTTCGCGCAGCCCGGCGATGACCGCGTTCGACTGGGAAGATGCGTTCTGCCTCGAGTCTCAGTTGGAGCCCGACGAGCGGATCGTCCGCGACGCAGCGCGCGCATTTGCGCAGGAACGCCTGCTTCCCTGCGTCAACGAGGACTTCGGCGACGATTATTCGGATCCGGCATTGTTCCGCGAAATGGGCGAACATGGGCTACTCGGGATCGTGATGCCCGAAGCCTTCGGATGCGCGGGGGCATCCTATGTCGCCTATGGCCTCGTTGCCCGCGAGATCGAGCGCATCGACACAGGCTATCGTTCCATGATGAACGTGCAGTCGAGCCTCGTCATGTACCCCATCCTTCGCTATGGCTCGCCCGAGCAGCGCAAGCGGTATCTGCCCGCGCTGGCCCGGGGCGAGCTCATCGGATGCTTCGGTCTTACCGAGCCAGGGTCGGGGTCGGATGCGGGCGCGATGGAGACGCGCGCGGTCAACATCGACGGCGGCTATCGGCTTGTCGGACAGAAGACCTGGATTTCGAACGCCCCGATCGCAGACCTGTTTCTCGTCTGGGCGCGAAGCGAAGCCCATGGCGGGGCCATACGCGGCTTCATCATCGAAAAGGGCGCCAGGGGTCTGTCGACGAAAAAGATACGCAACAAGCTCTCGATCCGGACATCGATCAACGGCGAGATTCACCTCGACGATGTTGTGGTCGGCCGCGACGCGATCTTGCCCACGGCACTCGGGCTTCGGGCTCCGCTCGACTGCGTCAATCGCGCCCGATACGAGATTTCCTGGGGCGTCATGGGCGCCGCCGAGAGCTGTTACGCGGCTGCACGCCAATTCGGCCTCGATCGCCGCCAGTTCGGGCGGCCGCTCGCCGCAACGCAGCTCTATCAGAAAAAGCTCGCCGATATGGCAACCGAGATCGGTCTCGGGCTTCAGGCGTCGCTCCGGGTGGGGCGCCTCATCGATGCGCATGAATATTCGCCGGAGATGATCTCGATCATCAAACTGAACAATGTCCGCAAGGCACTAGTCATCGCGCGCAAGGCCCGGGACATGCTCGGAGGCAACGGAATTTCGGCGGGTTTTGACGTCATTCGCCACATGAACAACCTGGAGGCCGTGAGCACCTACGACGGAACCGACGACATCCACACGCTCATTCTGGGTCGCGCGATCACCGGCATATCGGCGTTTTAGCAACGCCTTGGGCGTCAGTGATCGCCATTTGCCGGTCGGAACGCCCGCGGCGATTTTCGGCGCGTCGGCCACCGCCCCAAAAGCTGCATCGCTTGAGAAGGGAGGTCGCCGTCCGACGCCTGGAGTGTTTTCAAGTCAGGTGGAATCAGCTGACGCCCCGGAAAACACGGCAAAACAAGAATCTGGAGTGCCGGTTTTGATTCAATCAAAACCGAACGCACTCTAGCCTGCGCGGCCCGGGTGGTAGATAAACTCGGCGCCGGACAGGTCGATTTGCGGTAACTCGTCGCGTTCCCGCCAATAGTCCTGATTGTGCATCCACTCCGGCTTGTCGCCGCGCACGGGCATCTCCGCCAATCCCCGCACGATATAGCCCGGATTGAAATTCTCGCCATCGATCCAGGGCAGCAAGGACATGTCGCGATCCTCTTCGCGCAACGCGACTTCGACCTTGCGCGTGCCGCGCCGGTCCATTTCCGCCAGAAGCCTGCAGACGAAGTCGGCGACCAGATCCACCCGCAAGGTCCAACTGGCGCGGAAATAGCCCATGATCCAGACGAGGTTCGGAACGCCTGTGAACATCATTCCGCGATAGTTCACGGTTTCGTGCCAGTCGACCGGTTGCCCGTCGACCTCGAACTCGATCTTGCCCATCATCAGCAGCCGGAATCCCGTGGCCGCGACGACGATATCGGCCTCGATTTCCTCGCCCGATTTCGTCACGATTCCCCTGCGGGTGAAGCGATCGATTTCGTCCGTGACGACATTCGCGCGTCCACTGCTGACGGCCTGGAACAGATCGCCGTCGGGGCAATAGGCGAGCCTTTGCTGCCAGACGCGATAGCGGGGCACGAAATGCGGCTCGAACTCGAAGTCCTCGCCGGCATAGTCCCGAATGGCGCCTTTGAGCTCCTCGAACAGCACCTCCGGCTCCTCGACGGCGCGGCGCGCCAGAAGCTCCTGATCATAGAGGACTTCGGCACGGACGACGCGGTGGACCGTCGGTTCGTCGATCCCGATCTCCCGCAGCCTGTCGGCGAGCTCATTCTTGTTCGGCGCACAGTAGAAATAGGTTGGCGAGCGCTGCAGCATGGTGACCTGCGCCGCCTTCTCGGCGAGCGCGGGCACCAGCGTCGCCGCCGTTGCGCCCGATCCGATGACCACGACCCGCTTGTCCGTATAATCCAGTTCGGGGTCCCACTGCTGCGGATGGATGATCCGCCCCGCAAAGTCGCCCATCGCGGGCCATTCGGGGAGGTAGGGCTTGTCGTGATCGTAATAGCCCTGACACATCCAGAGGAAGTTTGCGGCAAAGACGATCTTTTTCTCGTCACCGTTGCGGACCGCTTCGACCAGCCAGCTTGAATCCGAACTGCTCCAACGGCAGGTCAGGACGCGGTGACCATATAGGATCCTGTCGGCGAACCCGCCTTCGGCAATGGCTTCTTCGAGATAACGCAGGATCTCGCTGCGGCCGGCGACGGGCGGGCCGACCCATGGCTTGAACCTGTAGCCGAAGGTGTAGAGGTCGGAATCCGACCGGACGCCGGGATAGCGATGGGTATCCCACGTCCCCCCGTAGCTGTTCTTCGCTTCGAGGATCAGGAAATCCTTATCCGGAAGCTGCTCGCAGAGATGATGGGCCGCGCCGATGCCGGAAATTCCGGCGCCGATAATCAAGACGTCTGTCCGGGTTATCTCCCCAAAAGCCTCTTCAGCGATACTGCTCATATTTTGCTTTCCGCTTCCGGCGCCTGTCGGCCTGCTCCCGTCCTGCCGGATCAATGCAGCGCTTTTAAATAGCGGCGCATATTCCTCGCCATTGCGCCCACCATAACGCCGCAGAAGCGCAGCCGCAATATTTTTCGATAAATATCGGTTCTATGCGAGCGAAAACGGCTCAAGAACCAAAAATGGGTGCCCAAACCGGAGAATATGGCGATAAAAATTCCATAAGCCCAACTTCTAACGCCTGGAACATATCCGTGCGGACCCGCCTCGCCGAAGGAAGCCTAAAGTCAAAGGCAGGAATTGTCCGATGCCTTCCCGGCAGCTTCATCGCGGTGCGCGCCTTTCGCCGGGGGCAATTGCACAGCCCGCGACTTTACGCCGTGAACGCCTCAGTCGGCGCGAAGATTTTCGTCGTGGCCGCTATATCCGCCTCCCCGTACCCCTCGCGCTGCGCCCGGCGGACCACCTCGCACACGGCGTCGAAAAGCGGCGTCGAAGCGCCCTGCGACCGCATATAGTCCCTGATATATGTAAAGCCGGCCTCGTGAACGTCGATCGTCGCCTGGTCCCCGTCAAACCCGGCTCCCTCGAAGCGGCGAATGGCGTCCTCGATCGCGTCGGCCGCGAAGAAGCGCGAAGCATCGTTGATCTGCCGGGCCATCTCGCGAATAGGCAGGCCCATGCGATGCGCCGCGCCCGCGACCTCAAAGAAGGAAAGCATGGCGGTGAAGGTCTGGGCGTTGATCGCGGTCGCGAAAGCATAAGCCTCCTTCCACGGAAGAAAGATCGCGTGGCCGGCAAGCAGTTCGAGCAGTTCGCGATGATCCTCGAAGGCGCCCGGATCGCCGGTGTGGATGCAATAGCTCTCGGGATGACCGATGTTGCGCGGATAGGACATGATCGTCCCCTTGACGAGGCGCGCGTCGGCCCCCGCAACCAGCTTTTGCAACTCCTGGCCCTCTTCCGCGCTGCCCGAACTATAATTGACGATGGTGCGCCCGGCGAGCGCGCCGGAATCGCACAGTCCGCCGAGCGTTTCGCGAGCGACCTCGCTGTTGAGCAGCACCAGTATCGATACCGGGCTGGCCCTGAGCGCATCTTCGGCGGTGTCGCAGATGTGGACACCGTTCGCGCGCAGACCCTCCGCCTTGCCGGGCGACCGGTTCCAGACCGCGACGCGCTTCCCCCTTTCTGCCAGCGTGCGCGCGATGATGGTTCCCATCGCGCCCAGCCCCAGAACGGATACATCGAAATCGGCGCAGCCATTGTTCTGTTCGCGCAAGAATTCCTCCCCGAAAAGCGAGCTCGCTCCTGCCAAAGCAAGCTCTCATACGGCTCCCCCGCCTTCGCGCTTCTAAAAGGCCTGGAAGGCAATCGCAATATTTTTCGATAAATATCGTATATTGATGCAAGATCCGCCGCTTTTACGCCGCACGGGCTCCCGCTTCTGGCATTCGCGCCCGGAGTTCATCCAGATAATCGCTCCACCATCGGTGCATCGCCACGCGCTCCGACGCGCGCAGGAAAATCGACAAGCTGCGTTCCCGTACATCACGCGCGGGCACACCTTTCCCATTCGCGATGTGCCATCGGCGCTCGCTCAGGCCGACGCTGGCGGTGTGGAAGCTCGGGGCGTCGGCCGCCGCCATATCCTCGTCGAAGTCCAGAACCGCGCGCCGACGGCGGAATGGCTTTTCGGCGAAGGGGCAGCGATAGCGGGATATTTCGAGAGCATCGGTGGCGTCAATCCGCAGATCGGTATCGACCGGGGCCCGGTCGGCATCGACGACTAGGCACGCAAACCAGCCTCGGGTGAAAGCCGACGGACCCGCATTCCTGCCGGCAGCATGCCCGGCAATGAGGATGGTTGGCCCGGCCGCTTTCCATTACTGCCCGGTCCGGTCCGGCTTGCACTTCTCGGCTAAAGCTGCAGCGCGTTCGCGCGCATCGGGCGACTGGACCACCTCCAGCAGAAGCGCGTCCTGCCTTTCCCATCGCTCACCCTGCGGCCAGCCGCGCGACTTGCTTGCGATCTGCTTCGAAACGCGTACCGCAGCCGGCCTGTCGTCCAAGTTTCAGCGGGTGCGCTCGTCCGCCCAGTATCGATCACGGATCAGCCTCTTGTATAACTTCCCGGTATCGAGCCGCGGCAGCGCAGGATCGAAATCGATCGAGCGCGGACATTTGACCGGACTGAGGTTCGATCGGCAGAAGGCGATCAGTTCCTGCGCGAATTCGGGCGTTGCATCAGCGGGGTCGAATGGCTGCACCACCGCCTTCACCTCTTCGCCGAAATCGGAATTTGGAACACCGATCACCGCGGCATCGGCAACACGCGGATGGGTGATGAGCAGATTTTCGGTTTCCTGCGGATAGATGTTGACGCCGCCCGAGATGATCATGAAGCTCTGTCGGTCGGTCAGGAAGAGATAACCATCGGCATCGACATGACCGATATCACCCAGCGTAGTCCACTCCGGGTGCGCGGGATGACGTGCATCGCGCGTCTTTTCGGGATCGTTCAGATACTGGAAATCCCAGCCGCCTTCAAAATAGACGAGGCCATCGACGCCCGGGGCCACCTCCCCGCCTGCGTCATCGCAGATATGAAGCGTTCCCCAGTCGGCGCGTCCGACCGATCCCGGGCGTTCGAGCCATTCCTCGGGCGTGATGAAAGTCGATCCATTGCCCTCCGATCCGCCGTAATATTCGTAGATGATCGGCCCGAGCCATTCGATCATCTGCCGCTTGATTCCGATGGGACAAGGCGCTGCGGCATGGACGATCTTGCCGAGTGAAGAGAGGTCGTATTGCGACCGGACAGCCTCGGGCAACGCGAGCAGGCGGACGAACATCGTCGGAACCATCTGCATGAAGGTCACCCGGTAGCGCTCGATCAGGCGGAGCGTCTCTTCGGCGTCGAATTTGTCCATGACCACGAGCGTTGCGCCGAGGCGGTGCGCGACCATGCCATAAGCGAGCGGCGCGGTGTGGTAGAGCGGAGCCGGCGACAGGATTACACTGCCCTCCCCGACACCATAACGTCCCGATATGCGCTCGGCGAGCATGTGCGGCTCGTCGGCGGGACCGCCTGTCAGCGGCAGGCGTATTCCCTTGGGGCGCCCCGTCGTGCCCGACGAATAGACCATGTGAAAGCCGGCCGATTCATCCGCGATGCGATCCGCCGGTTGGGCAGCAAGAGCCTTCTCCCAGGACGCGAGCCCTTCAAGTCCGCTACCGAGATCGAAAATGTCCGCAATCCGGGGGACCAGCACGGCGCGATCGCGAACGAGGGTGGCTGCTGCCGCGATATCGGCGTGGGTTACGAGCAGCCGTGCCTGGCTGTCGTTCGCGATATAGGCGGCTTCCTCGGCGGTCAGTTGGCTCGATATCGGGCAGATATAGAGGCCCGCCCGCTGGGCTGCCCAGTAGATCTGGAAATATTCGAGACAATTTTTCAGCCAGATAGCAACCGTGTCGCCCGTGGCAATACCGCGTGAACGGAAGAGTTGCGCACCACGGTTGGCGACGGCTTCCAGTTCGCAATAGCTGACCGAGACACCGCTCGAAGCCATGACGATTGCCGGCCGGTCGGGGGCTGTCTGCGCAAACTGCCTTGGATGCATCTCCTTCCCCCTCTCCGCGCATAGGCTTTTCGAGTTATATAACTACGTTTACTTTCTTTGTCGATTGACTTATTGATGTCGGGAAAGCGACAGGTGGCCGGATCCGAACGGCGACGGGAAAGGATGGAAGAGGATGGACTTGAGACCGGGATCGCGATGGAAGAGCGCGGTGTGCGATGCGCAACTTGTAGTGGTCCGCCCGCCGAGCAGTGCCGGTGAACTGCAGTGCGGCGGCGTCGCGGTCGTCCCTATCGACGATACGAAGGCACCGACCGGCGCGATCGACCCGGCGTTCGCGGACGGCGTCGTGATCGGAAAACGCTATGTCGATGAAGCAAGCGGACTCGAAGTCCTCGGCGCCAAGGCCGGTGCGGGCTCGCTCGCCTTCAACGGGGTCGCGATGGCGATCAAGGGTGCCAAGCCGCTGCCGGCCTCGGACTGATATCGATGCGGACGCCGCTGCTCCTCGATATTGCCGCCGATGCCTGTCCCGATCGCCCTGCGCTCGGCGGCGGCGAGGAAGGTGATGATTTCGCTTCCTATCGCGCCCGCGCCAGTTGCGTCGCAGCATGGCTCGCAGCGCAAGGAAAGGCGAACACCGCCTTTCTGGGGATGAACGGCACAGCGCTGCCCGTGCTGCTCTTCGCCTGCGGTATGGCCGGGACGCCCTTTATTCCGCTCAATTACCGCCTCGCGGACGACGACCTCAACAAGCTCGTCGCCCGAAGCGCGCCATCGACGCTGATCGTCGACGACGACATGCTGCCACGCATCGCGCCAACCGACGGCGTCACCCTCATCGCCCGGAGCGATTTCGAGGCCGAATTCATGGCCGGGGCGCCGCCCGAAAAAATCGACCTGCCGGAAGCCGGGAACGAAATTGCCGTCCTGCTGTTTACCAGCGGCACGACGGGCGACCCGAAGGCCGCGGTGCTGCGTCACGCCAATCTGACATCCTATGTCATGTCGACGGTGGAGTTTCTGGGCGCGGGCGAAGAAGAAGCGGCGCTGATTAGCGTCCCCTCCTATCATATCGCGGGAATCTCGGCGATATTGACCGCGGCCTATGGCGGGCGGCGGATCGTCTATCTGCCCGCGTTCACTGCGGAAGATTGGGTCGCGACCTGCGCCGCGGAAGCGATCACCCATGCGATGGTCGTGCCGACAATGCTCGACCGTATCCTCGACGTAATGGAACGGACCGGCGAAACGCTGCCCGCGCTGCGCGCGCTCTCCTATGGTGGCGGCAAGATGCCCGAACCGGTGATCGCGCGCGCGCTGGCGAAGTTGCCGCATGTGGCCTTTGTCAATGCTTATGGTCTTACCGAAACCAGTTCGACGATCGCGCTGCTCGGCGCCGAGGACCATCGCGCCGCCTTCGCCTCGGACGACCCGGCCGTTCGCCGCCGGATCGCGTCGGTCGGCCAGCCGCTTCCGAGCATCGAGCTCGAGATCCGGCGCGAGGACGGCAGCCCGTGCGCGCCCGGCGAGCAGGGCGAGATCCATGTCCGCGGCGAGCAGGTGTCGGGCGAGTATTTGCACAAAAAGGCGATCGCCGACGACGGCTGGTTCGCGACCAGCGACGCCGGCTGGCTCGACGAGGGCGGCTATCTGTTCGTCGAGGGCCGGCTCGACGATGTCATCGTGCGCGGCGGCGAGAATATCTCGCCGGGCGAAATCGAGGATGTGCTGCGCAGCTTCGACGATATTGCCGATTGCGCCGTACTCGGCATTCCCTGCGTCCAATGGGGCGAAAAGGTGGTGGCGGTGATCGTCTCAAAGTCGGGCCAACCCGATACGGTGGCGATGGCGGCCGCGATACGCGCTAAACTGCGCTCGACCAAGACGCCCGAACAATGGTTCGTGCGCGACGCCCTGCCCTATAACGAGACCGGCAAGCTGTTGCGCCGGGTCCTCAAGGCCGAACTGGCGGCGGAGGCCTGCGCCGGATAGGAAGGCGCGATGACCGGGCCCGACCATCTCGATGCCGACCGCTTCTCCGCACCGGGCGGACATCCTCTGTGGCTGGTCGATGCGGCGGCCTGGCGCCGGCCGACACCTCCGATCCAGGCGGTGGTGATCGGGATCGATCGCGCGGGCAGCCTCCCGGACACTTGCACGGACGATTTCGACCTGCTGTTGACGTCGGCGGCCGGCGCCCCCCGGCCGTGGGTTTCGCTAGGCGCGCGCGATCTTGATGCTGGCGTCGAGCGATTGGGCGCGGCGGTCTCGGCCAACCCGCTGGCGGCGACAATCGCCGCGGAGGTTTTGCGGCTGACAGAAAAGCTGACGATGGCCGATGCACTCGCGGTGGAATCCCTCGCCTATTCCTCACTGCTCGGCGGTGGCGAATTTGCGCGCTGGCACGCAGCGGCGAAAATCGATGCGGGCGCACCGGTCCCGCCTGCGCCGGTCCTGATCGAACGCATCGGCAACCGGATCACCCTGACGCTCAACGATCCCGGCGATCGCAACGCGATGACGGCGACGATGCGCGACGCACTGTATGAGGCGCTCGCCAACGCCCTCGACGACCCCACCCGGCCCGAGCTCATCCTGCGCGGCGCCGGAAAATGCTTCTCGACCGGCGGCGCGCTGCCCGAATTCGGTACCGCGCGCGATCTGGCCGAGGCCCATGCCGTGCGGACACTGCACAGCTGCGCTCGCGCGCTCGACGCGCTCGGCGCCCGCGCAACCGTCCGGCTGCACGGCGCCTGCGTGGGTTCGGGGATCGAGGTCGCCGCGGCCGCGCATCGGCGGATCGCGACATCAGATGCATGGTTCCAGCTGCCCGAGCTTTCGATGGGGCTGATCCCGGGTGCGGGCGGCACAGCGACGGTGACGCGGGCGATCGGACGGCACCGGACACTGTGGATGCTGCTGTCGGGCAAGCGCGTCGGCGCGGCGCAGGCGCATAATTGGGGGCTGGTGCATGCGGTCGAGGGCGGCGCATGACTGCGCTGCTCGACGCGGTGGCGGCGGCGGGCGAGCGGTTGGTCGCCGCATCGGGCAGGCGCATCGACTTCGACCCGCGCCGCGCGCTGTCACGGCACGATGATCTGACGCTCGCCGCGCCGGGCGAGTGGTCGCCGAACCGCCACTGCCGGATGGTGATGTGCAGCGAGGGCTGGATGGCGGTGTCGCTGGCCCGCGCGGAGGATCGCGAACTGGTGCCGGCGTGGACGGGCGCGGCACTCGACGACGAACCGTGGCAGGCGATCCTGGCCGCGGCCGGGGGGCGTACGGCGGATGCGATGGTGACGGCGGCGGTGGAACTGCATATGCCGGTGGCACGGGTCGGCGAAGCCTCGCCGCTGGACCCGTCCGAGCTCGGGAACTGCGCGGCGAAGGACGGGATCGTGCTCGACCCTATGGGCGGGGCCCTATTGCGGGGCGCTGCTCGCAGCGGCGGGGCATACGGTGGTCAAGGTCGAGAGCGACGGGCGGCCCGACCCTACACGGCTGCATACGCCGCAGCTCGATGCACGCCTGAATGGGGCCAAGCGGCGCGTGTCGGCCGAAATCGACGGCGCCGAATTGCGCTCGATGATCGGCCAGACGCGGGTGCTGATCACGTCGGCGCGGCCGCATGCGCTGGCGCGGCTGGGGCTCGATGAAGAGCGTCTGTTTCGCATCAATCCCGACCTGTTGTGGATCGCGATCACCGCGCATGGCTGGCGTGGCGAGGGGGCGATGCGGGTGGGGTTCGGCGACGATTGCGCTGCGGCGGGCGGACTGGTGCGCTGGACCGAGGAGCGACCGCAGTTTGTCGGCGATGCCCTCGCCGATCCGCTGACGGGATTGACCGCTGCGACGCTGGCGCTCGAGGCGCTGGCGGGGCAGCGAGGCGGGGTGATCGACGTATCGCTTGCAAGGACCGCGGCGACTTTCGCAAAAGCGATGACGTGAGCGACGGTTTCGACCTGATCATCCGTAACGCACGCAGAGCCGACGGCGCGCCGATCGCGGCGGGGGTCCGCGACGGGCGCATCGCCGCAATGGGCCCGGCGGTGGCGGGGCATGGCCCCGAATATGATGCGCGCGGGTTGACGCTCGGCGGCGGGTTGCACGATCACCATCTGCATTTGCTGGCGACGGCGGCGCGGATGGAGTCGGTCGATTTGACCGATTGCCGCAGCGTCGATGCGGTGATCGCCCGGCTGCGTGCGGGTGCCGGTGCACCGGGGACTTGGGTGCGCGCGATCGGCTATGACGAGCGGGTGGCCGGGTTGCCCGACCGCGCAATTCTCGACCACTGGCTACCTGACCGGCCGCTGCGGGTGCAGGATCGCACGGGGGGTTATTGGCTGCTCAACAGCGCGGGGGTGACGCTGCTCGGAGAAGCCCCCTTTCCCGCATGTGTCGAGATTGGGGCGGACGAACGGCCGAATGGGCGAATCTGGCGCGGCGATGCGTGGCTGCGCGAACGGATCGGCGCCGCGCCGCCTTCGCTGGCAGCACTGGGAGAAAAGTTCGCCACATGGGGTGTGACCGGCGTGACCGATGCCGGGGCTTCGAACGGCGCGGCCGAGGCGGCACTGCTGTCGGGGGCGATGCCACAGCGGCTGGTGATGATGGGAACCGAGGCTTTGCCCCTGGGCGACGGCTATGCTCTTGGGCCCGTAAAGCTGCTGCTCGACGAGAATGATCTGCCGCCGGTCGAGGCGGTGGCGGCGCGGATTGTGGCGGCGCGGGCGCTGGCACGGAATGTCGCGGCGCATTGCGTGACGCTGGGTGAACTCCTCTTCTATTTACAGGCGCTGGAGGTTGCAGGCGGCGCGAAACCCGGCGACCGGATCGAGCATGGCGGGGTGATAGCGGCGAGCCTGATCCGCGACATCGCAGCGGCGGGGCTGACGGTGGTGACACAGCCCAATTTTATCCATGATCGCGGGGATCGCTATCGAGCCCAGATGGACGTCGATATGCTGGGCGACCTCTATCGGCTAAGCTCGCTGGCGCGGGGCGGGGTACGGGTGCTCGGGGGGTCGGATGCACCTTACGGCGATGCGAACCCTTGGGTGGCCCTGCGCGCGGCCACCGACCGGCGGACGCGGGGTGGTGATGTGATCGGGGGCGGCGAAGCGGTCGGCAGAGCGGAAGCGCTGGCGCTATATCAGGGACCGCTCGCGGTCGGGGTGCCGGCGGACCTGATGCTTTACGATTGGCCCGCCGATGGCGACGCGCTCGGCGCCGTAGCGCTGACGCTGATCGGCGGCGAGATCGTCTGGCAGACCTAGTCGCGGACCAGCAGCATGGCGCCCGCGAGCGGGCCGCCCGACGTCGAGGTAGCGCAAATTTGTGGGTCGCCCTTCACCTGCCGTGCCCCCGCGCGTCCCCATAATTGCGTACAGGCTTCGTGCACCGCGCCGTAGGCATGAAGCCGGCCGCCCGACAGCGCTCCGCCGCCGGTATTGACGGGAAGGTCGCCATCGAGCGCGATCCGCCTCCCGCCTTCGATGAAATCCTTGGCGCCATAGCGTTCGCAAAAGCCGAAATTTTCGAGCCAGTTGATCGTATGGAAGCTGAAGCCATCGTAGAGCTGTGCGATGTCGACGTCGGCGGGTTTGAGGTCGGTGCGACCCCACATCATTTCTGCGACCCTGGGCTGCGCCTGCGTGTCGAGCTCGGCGAGCTGTGTCCAGCTGTTCCGGTAACGCATCGACGAGCCGATCGCCTCGATCCGGATCGGCGGGTTCCGCAAATCACGCGCTACATCCATGCGCGACACGATGATCGCCGCGGCGCCGTCGATCGGCACGTCGCAATCGTACAAGCGCAGCGGCGTCGCGATGATCGGCGAAGCGAGATAATCGTCGAGGCTGATCGGCGTTTTGTAGATTGCCTTGGGATTGAGCGCGGCATTGCGACGCTGGTTGACCGCGATCTGCCCGACCTGCTCGGGAGTGATCCCGCTCTTGTGGACATAAAGGTTGAAGAACAGCGCCTGCTGCAGCGCTGCGGCGTAGGTGTAATAGGGCGCGTACCACGAAAAAGGCCCAGCCTGCCGCTGCCCTTCGCGGAGCAACGCGTTGGCATAAGCGGTTTTGCGCGCGGTCGCTTCGTACATCGTTCGAAAGATCAGTACATTGCGACACAGCCCGGCTGCGATCGCACCGATCGCGTTGAATACCGCACCATATTGGCCGGGTGCTTCACCACCACCCCCATACCAGTTCACCTCCAGCCGCAACGCGTCCTGCAACGCCGCGCAGCCGACCGGCGAGAAACCCGAGCCGTCCGCGCGCTCGCCGGGCCAGGTCGCGATGCCGTCGATATCGGCGCGTGTCAGGCCCGCATCGGCAATGGCCTCGATCGCCGCGTCGACGGTCAGCGCAAGCGCCGAACCGGTCGCGCCGCGCGAGACGTCGGACATGCCGACGCCGGTGATCGCGGTATTCTTTTCGGCGAAACGGATCATGATTGGACCGGCCGAAAAAGCGGGATCCACAAATCACCGGACGGTTCGAAAACGGCTTCGACAGCCATGCCGAACGTCACGTCCTCGGGGGCACAGTCGACAATATTACAGGGGATGCGGACATCGTCCTGCTCGTCGATTCCGACAAGCGCGAGCACATAGGGAACCGGCAGCCTTGGCACCCACGCCTTGTGATTGACCGTGAAAGTGACGACGCGCCCGCGCCCCGACACCGCTTCGGGCGCGACTTTGCGGCTCTCGCATTGCGGGCAGAACGGCACTGGCGGGTGCACATAATATTCGCAGTCCTCGCAACGATGGATGGCAAGCCTGCCCTCTCGCCCCCACGTCCAATAGGCTTCGCTGTCGCGGTCGATGACGGGCAGGATGCGCGGCGGTGCTTCAGTCATTCTGACTCTCCCACTTATAACACCAGGTCATAAACCAATAGTTGACACATCGTCAATTTTGGCGATGATGGGTTCAACAACAAATCAGCTGGAAGAGGAGAGTCGCCATGCGGATGGACGATATGGTCATCATCAGTGTGGACGACCACGCGATCGAACCGCCGGAGGCGTTCATCCGCCATTATCCCGAGGGCAAGAAAGACCGGGCGCCGCGCATCGTCCAGGACAAGGGCAAGGATGTCTGGCTGTGGAACGGCCAGCGCTTTCCGACGATCGGCCTCAACGCCGTCGTCGGCCGGCCGCGCAGCGAATATGGGATGGAACCGAGCTCGTTCGAGCAACTGCGACCCGGCACTTACGATCCGAAGCTGCGCGTCGACGATATGAACGCGAACGGCGTGCTTGCATCGCTCAACTTCCCGACGATGCCCAGTTTCGCTGGTGGCACCTTCGTCGGCATGGCGCAGAAGGATCCCGAAGAGGCATTGCTTGCCTGTCGTGCCTGGAACGACTGGCATGTGCAGGAATGGTGCGCCGCCGCACCCGGCCGTTTCATTCCGATGTGCCTGATCCCGATGTGGAACATGGACGACACGCTCGCCGAACTGAAGCGGATGCGCGATCTTGGGGTTCATGCCGTCAGCTTCTCCGACAATCCGTCGAACATCGGCCTGCCGAGCATTCACAATGAATATTGGGAGCCTTTCTGGAAGGCGTGCAGTGACTACAAGATGGTGATCAACTGCCATATCGGCACCGGCGCGCGCGCGATGCATCCTTCACCCGAAAGCCCGATCGACGCGTGGATCACCGCGATGCCGATCTCGATCGCCAACTCGGCCGCCGACTGGACCTTTGCCGAATTCTGGCAGCGCTACCCCGACCTGCGCATGGCGCTGAGCGAAGGCGGCATCGGCTGGATTCCCTATTTCCTCGAACGTGCCGATTTCACGCACGAGCATCATCACGAATGGACCTTCACCGATTTCGGCGGCGAACGGCCATCGGACCTGTTCAAGCGCCATATTATCTGTTGCTTCATCGACGACCAGTTCGGAGTGAAGAACCTCGAATATATGAACGAGGACATGGTCTGCTACGAGTGCGACTATCCGCACTCGGATACGGTATGGCCCAATGTTCCCGAATATCTCTGGGCATCGGTCAACGGGCTGCCCAAAGAAACGATCGACAAGATCACGCACCTCAATGTGATGCGCGAATATAGCTTCGATGCTTTCGCGCTCAACGGCGGGCGCGAGAATTGCACCGTCGCGCACTTGCGCGAACTCGGCAAGGACGTCGACGTCAGCCCAAGGCACAATCTGGGCGGGCTCAAGACCGACAGCATGGATGCGATCGGCCAGGCGCGGCGTCCGGTGACGTCGGGCGACATCGAACGCATGTTTGCTTCGGCCTGATCGATGGCAACGATCGCCGAACGCTGCCCGGTTGCGCGCGCCGGGGCCGATGCTCCGCCCGCGCCGGCGCATGTGCCGCCCGAGCTCGTACTCGACACCCGCTTTGCCGCGGGGATCGTGCCCAACGACCTTGTGGAGCCGTATCGCCCCGCCGACATTGTGCGCGACGCGGCCTTCCCGCCCATTCATTATTACCCTTGGCCGATCAGCGGCAACCGCCACGGCGCCTGGGTCGTGACGCGATATGAGGACATTCGCCGCGTCTATGAAGACAATGACCTCTTTTCCTCCGAAGGCGTCGCGCAGTTCCAGATGCTCGCAGGAGAAACCTTCCCTTCGATCCCGCTCGGCATCGATCCGCCCGATCATGGCCGCTATCGCAAATTCCTGAACCCATGGTTCACCCCCGTGGCGATGAACGAACGCGAACCGCGTATCCGCGAAATCATCGGCGGGATGATCGACGAATTCGCGGGCAAGGGCGAAGTCGACATCGCCTATGATTTCGGGCGGGTCTTTCCCGTAAAGGTCTTCCTCGACCTGATGGGCTTTCCCTTTTCGATGTTCGATCAGTTCCTCGATTGGGAATGGAATATCCTGCACGAAGAGGCGATCGACAAGAAGGCCGAGGCAGTGCGCGGCATCCTCGCCTATCTGCGTGGCTTCATCGCCGAAAAACAGGCGGCTCCCGACAATACGCTCGGCAGCTATATCGCCAACGGGTCGATCGACGGCCAGCCGCTGACCGACGACGAGATCATTGGCATGACCTGGTTCCTGTGGCTCGGCGGGCTCGACACCGTCGCCTCCACCGTCAGCCAGATGTTCCGGCGCCTTGCGATGCACCCCGGCTTGCAGGCACAAATCCGGGGCGACAAGTCGCTGATCAACTCGGCCGTCGAGGAATTCTTGCGTACCCAGCCGCTCGTCAATTCGGGCCGCAAGGTGAAGCGCGATTTCGAATGGCACGGTGTCCAGATCAAGGCGGGGGACTGGGTCAGCGTGTTCAACACGTCCGGCAATTTCGATGACGCGCAGTTCGCTTGCCCGCACCAGTTCGACGCAGCCCGCAAGAACAATCGCCATTTCACGCTCGCGGGCGGGGTCCACATCTGCCTTGGCGCGCATCTTGCGCGGCGCGAACTGCGCGTGTTGCTCGACGAATGGTTCAACCGCATCCCGCACGAATTCCGTATCAAAGAGGGCACCGACACGACGGTCGTCCCCAGCCTGCTGTCGATCCGCAACCTGCCGATCGTCTGGAACAGCTAGAACCCCCGACAAGGACTGAAACATGGCCTTTTTGAAATATGACGACGCCATTTATGTCGGCGGCGAATGGCAGAAGACCGACCAGCGCGAGGCGGTGATCAATCCGGCCGACGAGAGCCTGTTGATCGAAGCCCCGGTCGGCAGCGCGGCACAGGTCGATGCCGCGATCGGCGCGGCCCGTCTGGCGTTCGATCAGGGAGACTGGGCCTATATGCCTGTGTCCCAGCGGCAGGCGACATTGACCCGCTTCCTCGATGCGCTCGACGCGCGCAAGGCCACGATTATCGATATGATCGTCGCCGAGGCGGGCGCCACGCGAATGCTCGCCGAGTTCCTGCAATATGGCATTCCGATGAAGCATGCGCGGCGGACGGTCGAGCTCGCCTCGCGGCCCGCCGTGTCCTCGCTACCGGTCGAGCTGACCCCCAATGCGCAGGGCCGCACGACGCTGGGCACCGGGGTGGTCAGCCGCGAACCGGTCGGCGTCGTCGCCGCGATTTCGCCGTACAACTTCCCCTTCTTCCTCAACATTGGGAAGGTGATCCCCGCGCTTGCGGTGGGCTGTACCGTGGTGCTGAAACCCTCGCCCTACACGCCGATGGAGGCCCTGATCCTTGGCGAGATCGCCGACGAGGTCGGGTTGCCCAAAGGGGTACTGAGCATCGTGACCGGCGACATCGAAACCGGCAAGCTGCTCACGACCGACCCCCGCGTCGACCTCGTCCACTTCACGGGTTCGGACAAGGTCGGGGCAATGATCCAGGCGCAGGCGGCGCCGACGCTCAAGCGCATCGTGATGGAGTTGGGCGGCAAATCGGCGCTGATCGTCCGCGCCGACGCCGATATCCAGAAGGCTGCGGCAGCGGGCATCATGGGCTTTACCACCCACGGCGGCCAAGGCTGCGCGCTCACCACACGGCACCTGGTCCACAACAGCATCCGCCCGCAATTCGTTGCAGCGATTCAAGCGATGCTCGGCCATCTCAAGATCGGCAACCCGGCCGATCCGACGGTCAATTACGGTCCGCTGATCCGCGAAGTCGCACGCAAGCGCACCGAGGATTATGTCGCGATCGCGCAGGATGAAGGCGCGACGCTCGTTGCGGGCGGCAAGCGCCCCGACGGCCTCGACAAGGGTTTCTATTACGAGCCCACGCTGTTCGACAATGTGAAGAACGATAGCCGGCTGGCGCAGGAAGAAGTGTTCGGGCCGATCGGCGCGGTTATCGGCTTCGACGACGATGCCGAAGCCATTGCGATGGCGAATGACAGCGATTTCGGCCTGTCGGGCGCGATTTTTTCGGCCGATGCAGGCGAAGCTTATCGCATGGCGCTGAAGCTGCGCACCGGCGGCGTTTCGATCAATGGCGGCGCCGGCACGATGCAGTCCGACGCTCCGTTCGGCGGGATCAAGCGCTCGGGCTATGGCCGCGAATATGGCGAGGATGGCCTCAACGAATTCACCTATCAAAAGGTGATCGGTTTCCACGCCGAATAGGGAGAACGCGCATGACCAAAGTGATGTCCGGCATCCGCGTCCTCGAGGTCGCGCAATTCACCTTCGTGCCCGCGGCGGGCGGCGTGATGACCGACTGGGGCGCCGATGTCATCAAGATCGAGCATCCGGTGCGCGGCGATGCGCAGCGCGGTATCCAGATGCTGCAGCGGCTTGCCGTCAATCCGCAGCGTTCGTCGCTGATGCAGCATCCGAACCGGGGGAAACGCAGCGTCGGGATCGATATCTCGACCAAGGAAGGCCGCGAACTGCTCTACGAGATCGCGAAGACCGCCGACGTTTTCCTGACCAACTATCTCCCCTCGGCGCGGCAGAAGCTGGGGATCGACATCGAGCATATCCGCGCGGCGAACCCCGACATCATCTATGTCCGCGGCAGCGCCTTCGGCGACAAGGGACCCGAGCGCGACAAGGGCGGTTTCGACAGCACGGCCTATTGGGCGCGCGGCGGCTCGGCGGTGCTGGTGACGCCGAAGGAACTCGACGGCCCGCTGACCCAGCCCGGACCGGCCTATGGGGACACGATCGGAGGAATGAACATCGCGGGCGGGATCGCCGCGGCGCTGTTTCACCGCGAGCGCACCGGCGAGGCGACCGAGGTCGATGTGTCATTGCTGTCCTCCGGCATCTGGGCGACCGCCTGCTCGGTCGATGTCGCGATGGAACTGGGCGCCGATCCGTTCGAAAACCAGATGCCTGGTGGCAGCCAGGCCGTCGGCACCAATCCCTTCATGGGGGTGTTCAAGACATCCGACGGCAAGTTCATCAACCTGACCGTGCTGTCGCCCGGTCCTTATATCGAGGATGTCTTCGGCCATCTCGGTATCCCCGAGGCGGCGCAGGACGAACGTTTTTCGACCACCGAGGCGATCATGGCGAATGCGACTGAAGCCTATCCGCTCGTCAAGCAAGCGATCGCGGCGCAGCCCTATGCCTATTGGATCCAGCATCTCAAGACGATGAAGGGGCAATGGGCCGCGTACCAGTCCGTGCATGACGTCTCGAGCGATGAGCAGGTACTGGCGAACGACCTGATCTTCGAGGTTGAAAGCGCCGATGGGGGTGCGCCGATCCGGCTCGTCGCCAACCCGGTACAGTTCAACCATGTCGGCGTCCAAAACACCCGCGCGCCCGAGGCATCGGAGCATACCGAGCTGTTCCTGATGGAATTGGGGCTCGAATGGGACCGTATCGAGGATCTCAAAAAAAAAGGGGCGATCGCCTGACAGGCAAGAGCGGTATGACCGTCCCTCCGCTTCGCGTCGGTATCATCAGCGCAGCCTGGGGCGCCAGAGCACATCTGCCCGCCTGGCGTAGCCTCGACGGGATCGAAGTCACCGCGATCTGTACCTCGCGCCCCGAAACGGCCGCCAAGGCGGCATCGGACTTCGGGATCGCCCGCGCGTTTCATGACTTTCGCAAAATGGCGACCGACCCCGAAATCGATATCGTCGATTGCGGGACACGGCCACCGCTGCGCTTTGCCATGGTGATGGCGGCGCTCGGCGCGGGCAAGCATGTCTATAACGGCATTCCGTTTGCGAAGGACCTCGCCGACGCAAGAACAATGGTCGACGCGTGGCATAAGGCGGGCACCGTAGCGGTGGTCGATGCCTTCATGCAGGCCGTGCCTGCCATGGTGCAAATGAAGGCGATGATCGACGCCGGCTGGCTCGGCGAGCTCTTCGGCGCCGATATTGCGTTCGAGGTGCCTTTGTTCAGCGCGGCGCAGACCAATGTGCCGGGTTACGTCTGGTTCGCCGATCCCGCGAACGGAGCGAGTGCGGGGCGAAATCTGGGGAGCCATATGCTGCACCTGCTGGTGCATTTTTTCGGGCCGGTGGCGGCGGTCGCCGCCGACCAGTCTTTGGCATTGAAAGAATGGCCGTTGGACGGCGAGACCATCCGTCCGGCGGTGCCCGACCGGGCGTCGATGTTGCTGCGCCATGCCTCCGGGCTGCCGACGCGGCTGGAGGCGAACTGGTGCAAGATCGGCGGCGACGGGTTCCGTTTTTCGGTCTGGGGATCGAAGGGGCGGCTTGAGGCGCGCGCGCCGGTATTTCCGATGGCGCATGATACGCGGCTGTTCGGGACGTGCGATGCGGCGCCGGGGAGTGCTGCGATGGACGCGATTCCGATCGAGCCGGAGCATCTGGCGATGCCGGGATGCCGCGCGATCGCCGATCGGCCTGAGACGGGGTTGTTTGCGCTGGCGTCGATCTTTGCGCAGATGCGCGATGCGATACATGGCAGGGGTAAGGCCGCGCCCGATTTCGCGCAGGCGCTGCATGTGCATGAGGTCGTCGAGGCGGCGGTGCTCGCGAGCGACGAGCGGCGCTGGATCGACGTCTAATCCCGCCGCAACAGCATCGAGCCTGCAATAAATCCGCCACCCATCCCGCACGCACCGACGCTGGCCCCAACGACCTGACGCGCGTCCGCTTGCCCCCACAATTGGGTGCAGACCTCGTGGAGCAGCCCGAAACCATGCAGGCGCCCGCCCGACAATTGCCCACCGCCCGTGTTCACCGGGAAGCGTCCACCGGGGCCGATATTCCCTTCGGCAATGAAGTCCTTCGCCTCGCCATGACCACAGAAGCCCATCGCCTCCAGCCAATAGGGCACGAAGATGCTGAACCCGTCGTAGAGGCCGAGGACATCGACGTCGGCGGGTTTCAGGTCGGTGCGTTTCCACATGTCGGCGGCACTGTCATGCGCGCCCATGGTGGTGAGGTCGGGGCGCTGGTCCCAGGTTTCCTGCGAGCCGAGCGCGGCGCCCATCGCCTCGATCGTGAGCGGCGCGCGCGCGCAATCCTTCGCGGCGTCTGCAGCCGAGACGATGATCACGCAGGCACCGTCGATCGGCACGTCGCAGTCGAACAGGCCGAGCGGCGACGAGATCATCCGCGCGCCCAGATAATCCTCCATCGTCAATGGCGATTGCATAACGGCAGCAGGGTTGTGCTGCGCAAAGACCCGCTGACCGGTTGCGATCATGCCCAGATGCTCCCGGGTCATGCCGAACTCGTGGAAATAGCGCGTTGCCATCCAGCCTGCCCAGTTCGACGCCGACATCGCATTGGCGGGAACGAGATAGCTGTACCAGCCGCCGAGCCGCGCGCGCCCCGCGCCGGGAATGCTCGCGCGCTGGGTCGCGGTTTGCGAACTGCTTTCGGTAAGTGCACGAAAGCAAAGCACGTGACGCGCCTGTCCCGTGGCAACCGCCATTGCCGCGACCATGAGCGGCGCCATCTGCGACGGGCCGTCGGGGACGGCGCTATGCCACCGGGTCTTGAGGCCAAGCGCGTTACGGACTTCGCCGGTGCCAAGCGGCGACATGCCGGGCGAGTTGTCGGCCTTGCCCGGATAGGTCGAGATGCCGTCGATATCCTCTTTCGTCAGGCCCGCGCATTCGAGCGCGCGCTTCGCCGCTTCGGCGAGATGCGCCATCGCGGGGCGTCCGGTCTTGCGCCCGATGTCGGACATGCCGACGCCGGTGATCGCGGCGTTCATCGTCATTGCGCCGGCTCCCACTGCGGAAACCAGATATCTTCGATGTTTACGAAGGTTACGCGCATCGTTTGGCCGATAGTGACATCGTCGGGGTTCATGCCGACAACTTCGGCGGTGACGCGGACGCCGGGGGCGCCGTCGAGGTCGACGACCGCCAAAGCGAAGGGGACCTGCATTCCGGGAGCCCATTGCTGGTGGTTGACGGTGTAGGAGTAAACGGCGCCTGTTCCAGAAACAGCTTTACTCTCAATGGCTTCGCTCCAGCATTTGGGGCAGATCAACTGCGGGGGGTGGATTGCGTGCCGACAATCGGCGCAGAAGGCGATCATCAGCTTGCCCACCGCACCGCCGGTCCAGAAGGCGGTGTTTTCGGGGGTGAGTTCGGGGAGCGGTCTCATGCTTGTTCCTGCGGCTTGATGTTGCGCGGCAGCGCAAAGGCGACGAGGATCGCCGCAATGCAGAGCGCGACGATAACGGCGACGGTGAGATCGTAGGCGAAGGGCGAGGGATAGGTTTCGTCGCCGCGGCGGACGACATCGACCGCAAGCAAGGTCGTCACCATCTGCGCGCCGATGCCGAGAAACAGCTGGCGAATGACGGTGAGCATCCCCGAAATCTCGCTGATCCGCTCGGGCGGCGACGCCTGTGCGATGATCGTCGGGGCGACCGAAAAGAGCATCGTCGCGCCGAAGCTGATGACGATCAGCTGTGCGACAACAAGCGCAAAGCTGTTCACGTCGAGAATGAAATAGAGAAGCCAGCCGACGGCTGTGACGAGCCCGCCCACGACGATCGCGAAGCGTCCCCCTCCCCGTCCGGCAAGCCAGCCACCGAGTGGACCTGCAAAGGCCGAACTGAGGTTCGACGGCAATTTGGCGAGCCCGGCCACGGTCGCCGAGAAGCCGAGCCCGGCAACGGTCCATGCCGGCGCCTGAAGCAGCAACGAAAAGAAAACGGTAATCTGTAAGGTGCTCATCGAGACGAGCGCCGTGACGGCACCGCCGACGGCAATCGTGCGGTTGCCGAAACTGCGGATCGCGATGAGCGGATTGGGGCTGGCGAGGCTGCGTTGCATCCACCAGGCGACGAGCGCGATACCGGCGACAAGCGAGCCGAGCGACCAGGGATTCGCCCAACCCCAGTCCTTTCCGGTGCTGAAATAGACGAGGATCAGCGCGACCCCCGGCGCGAACGCAAGCCCCGAGAACCAGTCGACAGGCGGTCCCGAGAGACGACGCGGCGATACCGGAACGAAAGCGAACAGCGCGAGCGCGGCGGTGATGCAGAGGCCCGCGCTGGTGAAGAAAATGCCGTGCCAGCTGAACCGGTCGACGATCATGCCGCCGATGACAAGCCCCGCCGCGGTGCCGATCGACGCACCCGAAATCATCAGCCCGATCGCCATGGGGGCGCGGTCCTTGGCCATATTCTCGTGTACGAGTCCGATGCAGAGCGGCAGGATTGCGCCGGTAGCCCCCTGCATCAAGCGACCGGCGAGCAGCACCGGAAAATTGGTCGAGAGCGCACTGATCAGGGAACCGACCGCGCCGACCGCAAGGACGACGATCAGCGTCCGGCGCCGCCCGAACATATCGCCGATCCGGCCGACCACCGCCGCAATCGCGGCGCCGACGATGAGGTAGCCGGTGATCAGCCAGCCGACCATCGCGGGATTGCCAAAATCCTGAATCAGCCTCTTCAGTGCCGCGAGGATCATCGCGGTTTCGAACGAGCCGGTGACTTCGGCGATCCAGAGTGCACCGATCAGCAACGGGAGGTCGCGGCGCCCCTCCACCCTAATCGCTGGCCTGTTTCGCCCCGTCGGGCACCCCGACCTGCGCCGCGCGCACCTCGACGAGGTCGATTCCGATGTCGGCGGGAAGTCCGATGACCGCGAGCAGCGCCTCGGCCATCGATTCGGGAGTGGCCGATTCGCCGGTCATCGCGGCGTGGCCGGTTTCAACGATCTTCTTGTAGAAGGCCGCGACCGTTTCCTGCGACCAGCCCTTGCCGCCCGAACCGCCCTTGACCGATCCCGAGCGCAATATGGTGACGCGGATATCGTCGGCGCGCAGTTCATCGCGCAGCCCCTGGCACAGCGTTTCGACCGCAGCTTTGGTGGCGGCGTAGAGCGCCAGCATCGGAAACGGCATGCGGACCGATTCACTGCTGATCGCGACGATCTGCCCCTTGCTGGCGCGCAGGTGCGGGATGCTGGCGCGGATCAGCCACGCCACGCCAAGGATATTGATGTCGACATGGCTGCGGACGATGTCGTCGCTGCCATGCTCGAAAGCGAAGGGGTGATAGACGGCGGCGTTGGCGACGACGACATCGATGCGACCAAAATGTTCGACGATCTGCGCGACCGCGGCATCGACAGCGTCCGAGGCGGTGACGTCGCAGGGCAGCGCGAACACGGCTTCACCAAATTCCCGGGGGAGCGAGGCCAGTTCGTCCGATGGGCGGGCAAGGCAGGCCACGCGCATTCCTGCTCCGACCAAAGCGGCGACGAAATGCCGCCCCATCCCTCTCGATGCGCCGGTCACCACCGCGACCTTGCCCGCCAGCCTCTCCATCCCGAATCCCCGATTTCCGTCAGTTTCTTATCATTTTTGACGATACGTCAACTTTTTGCCATATCGCAAGCCTGCTGTTAGAATTGGCATGAAAAACAGGGGCAGGACCGGATTTCGATGACCGAACAGGCGCTGGTAGATCGGGACGGCTCCGACGCGATTCGCCGCAAGCTGGGCGCCAAGGGGCAGCGCACGCGGCAGCAGTTGATCGACGCAACGGTCGCGCTGCTCGAAACGCATGGGCTGCGCGACGTGTCGGTGGTCGATGTGGCGCGCACCGCGCAAACCTCGCCGGCCACTTTCTATGTCTATTTCAAGGGCGTGTCCGAGGTCGTTCTTGCGGCGCTCGAAAGCGCGACGCAAACCTCGCCCGAACTGGAAGCAATCATCGCGCGGGATTGGCTGACGCCGGGCGCGGCAGCCGACGCGCGGGCATTCGTCGATCACTACACCGAAATCTGGAACCGCCACCGCACGATCTTCGTCGTCCGCAACCTGGCCGCTGAAGAGGGCGACGCGCGTTTTTATGAGGCACGCATGAACCTGGCGCGGCCGATCATGGGCGCGATCAGCGAACAGGTCGAGCGCGCGCAGGCGGCGGGCCGCATTCCCGCCGACCTTTCGCCACGCGCGTGCGCGGGGACGATGCTGATGATGCTCGAACGCCTGTCGGCCATCGGACCGATCAGCCGCGACGACGAAGGCGTCGGTTATACCGAGTTGAAGGCGGCAGCCGCCCATAGCGTGGCGATGATGCTGGGTGCGCGGGATTGAGGATAATCCTCCCTGTGGTCGGAGACCATGGGGAGGTGGCAGCGCGAAGCGCTGACGGAGGGGCATTAGCGCCGACGTTGCCGCCCCTCCACCACGCCCTCCGGGCGCGGTCCCCCTCCCCGTCGCTTCGCGACAGGGAGGATTCGTCATGCCGCGGACGCTTCCGCAATCATTTGCTGGATGTTGAGCACGCCGGTGGCGAGCCCCCCGGCCAGGCCAGCATCCACCGGCAGGCAGACCCCGCTGATAAAACGCGCCGCGTCGCTGTTGAGCAGGATCAGCGGCAGCGCCTGTTCCTCGGGGGTCGAATAGCGCCCCTTCGCCTTCGCGAAGGCGCCGAGAACCGCGTCCCCCGCGATCTTGCGGAATTCGCCGAGCATCGGGGTGTCGATCGGACTGGGCATCGTGCAATTGATGCGGATGTCGCGGCCGATCAGGTCGGGCGCGCTGACCTGCGTCCATGTGTTGATGAGCTCTTTCGACAGCGAGTACGGATCGCCAAGTTCGGCGGCGCGGTCGGCGTACCACTGCCGCGCTTCGGCAAAGTCGGTGATGCCCATAAATTCACGCAGCAACGGTTGCCGCGCCAGATAGCCCATGCCGGCGAGCGACGAAACGCTGACGATCGCGGCGCCGGGATTGAGGTGCGGAATCCAGCCCTCGGTCCATGCGCGTATGCCCAGGAAGTTGACGGTGACGACATCCTCGCCGGGGAAGGTCTGCGGCAGACCCGAGACATTGAACACGGCGTCGATCTTGCCGCCGATGGCGGCGATCCCGGCGGCGATGGCGTCGGGCTTTTTAAGGTCGACCTCGGTGAAGCTGGCAAGGTTCACGGGGGAGGGTTTGATGTCGGCGCCATGCACTTCGGCACCGAGATCGACCAGCAAGCGGGCCGCGGCTTCGCCGGTTCCCGAGAAACAGCCCATGACGACGACGCGCTTGCCCTTGTAGCCCAAAATATCTTTAGCCATTGACCCAGACCTTTCCTGATCTTTCCCGGGGAACCGTTATTCCAGCGGCGCAAATTTCGTGTCGGCAAGCCCGCCCATCGCATCGGCCATCAGCGCCGCATCGCGCGTTTCATGCGCGTTGCAGAGGATGATCGCGCGCTCCGTGGCGATCCGATCGCCCGCCACTTCGTCGCGGAACGCCGACCAGGCCGCAGCATGGTTGGCGAATTCGAGCCCGAGTGCCGCCTCGATCTCCTGCTTTTCCGCCGCATGGAATCCCGGCTCGAAACGCTCGATCGCGCGCCACCATTTGATCAGGCGCGCCATGCCCTTGGCTTTTACCGCCGCCTGCTGGTCGGAAATGCGCGGCACGATGCTGTCGCGGATGTCGGCAAGCGCGATAGCGAAACTGCGGTCGTGCGCGCCGATGGGCGCTTCGGGCAAAGCGACCGGCGGCAGATCAATTCCCGCCGCTTCGGCCAATGCCTCCGACAGCACGCGCCGATGGATCGTCGAATAGACGAGGTTCATGCCGAGATTGGGCGGCGGCGGCGCGTCGGGATCGTCGTAGCGCCAGCGCCGCGCGAAACCGGTCTGGAAGAGAAGCCGCCAGTATCGCACGCGCGCGAGATCGACCTTGTGCCCGCCCGCCGCTTCATAGGCCGCGAACGCTTCGGGAAGCGGGACGAAGCCCTGGAACAGCATCCGCAGGCAGAGCATCGCGAGGTCGGCCATCGGATCGCCGTAATGAACGAGTTCCCAGTCGAGCAGCGCGGTCACCCGCTCGCCCTCGAAAAGGAAATTGCCCGGCCCGGCGTCGCCATGGACGATCACCGGCGCCGGCATGTCGGTAGGAACATTCGCGTCGAGCCAGTTCAGCGACAGGTGGATCAGCGGATCCCACGCCCTTCCGCTGTTCGCGGAGCGCAGGGCAGCGATGCGCCGTTTGATGAAGGCTTCGGCGGGTTCGACCGGCCCCATGCCCGCGACCGGGGCTTCGGCCACATCGATGCGGTGCAGCGCGGCGAGCTGGGCCATGAAATCGCGCGCCAGCGCACTGCGCTGGCGCGCGTCGGCGATCCCGCCAAAACGGTCGTTACCCGATACCATGCCGCACACGAGCGCGCGCTGGTCGGCGACCGACGCGAAATAGGGAGCGACGCGTACGCCTGCGCCCGCGAGAGGCCCCGAGAGCGCACGCAGCACGGCAGCTTCGCGCAGAAACGCCGCATCGTCGCCCGCCCCCGCCTTGTGCACGTCGTAATTCATATAGGCGCTCGCGGTGCGCCCGTCGGGCCAGGCAAGGTCGAGTTCGGCGCCGTCGCGCGATGCGCCGCCGCCGCCGCGCGGGCGGACGGCGGTCACGCGTGCGCCGCTGGCCTGCTCGACTGCGGCGGCAAGGCCTTCGGGAAGGAGGTCGGCTGGCGCCATCAGCCGACGATTTTCGCTTCGCGGAAACCCGCGATCTCGGCATCCGAGTAGCCGATTTCGCGCAAAATTTCGTCGCTATGCTGGCCGACCGCGGGCGCGCAACGCTTGAAGACGATCGGCACATCGCCGAAATGCCAGAAGGCGCCCGGCTGTTCGACGATGCCGTAAAGCGGCTGCGGCAGGACCGAAACGAGGTTGAGGTCGCGGTTCTGCGGATCGTCGAAGAAGCGGTTCATCGCATCCTCGAAGTTGACCATGTCGCCGGGCACGCCGGCGGCCTCGAGCGCGGCGAGCAGGTCAGCGGCGGTTCGGACTTTTGCGGCAGCCTCGAAGTGCGCTTCATCGCCGAGCAGATCGCGCAAGGCGGCTTGTTGTTCGGGCTTGTGCGCGGCGACGGCGACCCACTGGCCGTCGGCGCATTCAAAGATGCGGTGGTAGGGCGAGAAACCGGTCTGATCGCCGGTCAGATGATAGGTTTCGGTAAGGTTCCCGTCGGGCCCGATCAGCCGCTCGCCCTGCGTGAACGCGGCGACGCCGAGGAGCGAAGTCTGGGTCGTGTGCCCCCTGCCCCCTGCACGCTTGGCGTAAAGCGAAGCCATGATCTCGACGAGACAGCTTTGCGCCGATGTGACGTCCATCGTGCCGGGGCGGTTGAAGACGGGCTTGTTCCCCTCGCCGGCATTCTCGAATTCCCAGCCAGCGATGGCGTTGAAGATCGAGTCATAGCCCGGCCAGTTGCCGCGCGAGCCCTGCTGGCCGTAGGCGCTGACATAGTTGAATGCGACGTCGGGGTTGTACCGGCGGATGCCCTCTTCGCTGAGGCCAAGTTTCGCGGCGCCCTTGAAGCGCATATTGTGGTGCACGACTTCGGCCCACCGGATCAGCCGTTCGAGGATCGGCTGTGCTTCGGGCTTCGTCAGGTCGAGCGCGAGGCTGCGTTTCGAGCGGGCGGCGGCCTGATAATAGCGGTGCATGAACCGGATACGGTCGCCGGTCAGCGCCTCGACCTTGATCACATTGGCACCCATGTCGCCCATCATCGACGGACCCATCGGGCCGGCGAGGAACATGCCGAGGTCGAGGACGCGGACGCCTTCGAGGATTTCGGCGGGCGCGGCGCCGTTGCCGGTAGCCGCGGGAGGCGGGGTCCAGTCCGCATCGCCACCCTCGCCAAGACGCGGGGCGGGGCGGCCCTGCGGCAGGTCGGCATCGGTGTGGAAGGGCACGTTCGGCTGGCGCGTCCTTCCAAGATGGGGGTCGTCGACTGCGATCACGAAGCCGTTCGCCTCGACCTCCGGATGGCGCAGGACTTCGCCCATGGGATAGGCAGGCTCGACCGCGATATCGGCGGCGCGCAGGTCGGCAATCCAGCGATCTCGCGGGCGGCGGCGGAAGGCGTCCTCGACGCCTTCAGGGGTTTCGAGATCGATGTCGGTCTCGGCCATCACCTCCCACATCGTCGGCATGGTGGCGTAATCGAACTGGCGCGTCGGATCCATGATCTGGAGCCAATCGCCGTCGTGGCATTGGAACAGCTGCTGCGCCGTCGCGCGCGGAACGTCGGGGGCATAGGTCGGCGGATTGGGCATCGGCCCCTCGCTGTTGCGCGCCCAGACGAGCGGCAACGTCGAGAGGAAACCCTGGAACAGCGAGGTGTGCGCGGCGCCGCCCTGCCCCGATTGAAGCCGCATGACGAGCCGCGCGAGGATGCCCGATGCAGCGAGGTGCGCGGCGGCCCAGCTGCCCTGGCGATAACGGTAGACGATGGGGCCGCCGCGGTAGCCGTCGTTCTCGTAGAGCGCGCCGACGCGCGCTGCGACGAGCAGGTCGTCGGCGCTGCGCTCGACGTCGGGGTGATTGTGCGGGCTGCCGGTGATGCCGCAGGTGACGAGGCGCGGGAAAGACGCCGCGAGTGACGCGTCGTCGAGAGCCAACGCCTCTGCCTGTTTCGGCGTGAACTGGTGGAGCAGGACGTCTGCGCCGGCGAGGCGGCCGGTCAGTGCGGCGAGACCTTCGGTGGTGTCGAGGTCGAGGACGAGGCTGCGCTTGCCGCGATTCCAGTTGGCGAAGGGCGCGGTGCCGCGGGCGGGATCGCCGCCGGGGCGCTCGACTTTCAGGACATCGGCGCCGAGCTCGGCGAGCATCAGCCCCGCGACCTGGACCGCCATCCCCTCGCCGATCTCGACGATGCGAAGGTCGCCAAGCATCGCTCAGGCCTTCTTGAAGTTGGGCAGCACCCAGTCGTCCTGGATCGGGGTCCAGTCGACCGTGACCTTCATCCCGATATGAACATCCTCTGCATCGCAGCCCGAGACGTTCGCGTTGAGGCGGGCGCCCGGCGCGCCGTCGAGGTCGACGACGACGGGGACATAGACATAATCCTCGCCATTCTTGGGGTTCTTGTTGCAGATCGCATAGCTGAAGACGGTGCCGGTGCCGGGGAGCGCGGGCCATTCCTTGGCGCGGCTGCCGCATTCGGGGCAGACCGCGGTCGGCGGCATGCGAAAATGGCCGCAGTCGCCGCATTTGCAGGCCGTAAGCTTGCCCTCCTTCGCCGCCTGCCAGAAGGGTTCGGTATCGGGGTTGGTGGTGATGCGGATCTGGTCGCCGGGAAGCGCGCGGGCGGGGCCGTAGGTCATATGGGTCAGTCCTTGCGCAGAATGAGGCTGGAGACGGGAAGCGACGCCGGGCCGCCCGAGACGAGCGCGAATTCGGCGTCCTTGACCTGGTTGATCGCGGTGCCGCGCACCTGTTCCACGCCCTCGACGATATGCGTCATGCCGATGATATAGGCTTCGTTGAGGTTGCCGCCGTGGGTGTTCACCGGGATGCCGCCATTGACGCCCTTGCCGGTGGCTGGATCGTAGCGCAGCTTGCCGGAGAGGACATAGTCATTCCCCTCGCCCTTTTCGCAAAAGCCGTAATCCTCGAGCTGCATCAGCACCATCGGGCTGAAATGATCGTAGATCAGCGCGACGTCCATGTCCTTGGCCGAAAGGCCCGATTGCGCCCAGACGCGATCGGCGGTGAATTTGTGGCCCGAACTCGCGAAATGCGGGTCGGGCATTCCCATCCAGGCAAAGGCGCGGCCCCATTCGCGCTGGCCGCCATGCGCCGCGGCGTGGACGACCGCCGGCTTGTGACGGCAGTCCTTCGCGCGATCCATCGTCGTCGTAATCACCGCGACGGCGCCGTCGGTCTCAAGGCAGAAGTCGAGCCGCCGGAGCGGATCGGCGAGCATCACCGAGGCGTCATACTGTTCCTTGGTCAGCGGCTCCTTGCGAACCGCCTTCGGCCGGTTGTGGGTGTTCGCCCGCGTCGCCATCACGACCTCGCCGAACGCATCCTGCGTCGTTCCGTAAAGGTGCATGTGACGGCGTGCGAGCATGGACATCAGATGGCCGGGGCCGACAAGGCCCGAGGGCTGGAGGAAGCTGTTTTCGGGATTGGGCGCAGCCGAACCGAACACGACGCCAAGGCGGTGCTGCGGTAGTTGCTGCAACGCCATCAGCGTCACCGAATAGGTGCAATCCTCGTTCATCAGCCCCGCGGTGGCGAGGCCGATCGCGCCGGGGCAGCCGCCGCCGCCGCTGGTCAGCGTCGCCGACCAGCTGATGTGCGGCATCCCCAGCGTTTCCATGAGAGAAGCGGTATCGAACTTGTCGAGATAGCCCGCACCCGCGGTCGAATAATAGGAGAAGCCGTCGATCTGCTTGTGGCTGATCCCCGCATCGGCGCACGCGTTCATGATCGCCTCGGCCGCCATGTCGTTGATCGTGCGCGGCCAGCTTTTGCCACGGACATAATAATCGGTCGCCCCGATTCCGACGATCGCGCACTTGTCCTGATTGGCCCAGGCCATGCTTCTCTCCCGATTCCCAGTTATCTAACTAGGTTTGATATGATGCCGCGCGCGGCTTGTCCAGCCATCAAGCGAAATGGAGTTTCCGATATTTGCCGCGGAAGTAGAGCAAGGGGTCGCGGCGGGGTTCGAAAATCGCTTTGATAACGCGGCCGACGAGCAGGAAATGGTCGCCGCCGTCGTGGACCGCGTCGCGCACGCACTCGAAGCTGCTGAGCGATCCGGTCAGCACCGGCGTGCCAAATTCCCCAACCTCCCACGGGGTCGCGGCGAAGCGATCCTCTCCCTTCCCCGCGAAGCGGTTCGATGTCGGCTGCTGGCCGATCTGGAGCACGTTCACCGCGAAGCGTTCGGCCTCGCGCAGAAATGGAGCGCTGCCCGCATTGTTGGCGATGCAGACGAGCAGCAGCGGCGGGTCGAGCGACACCGAAGTGAAGCTGTTCGCGGTCAGCCCGATCGGACGGCCATCGGGGCAGAAGGCGGTGACGACGGTGACCCCGGTCGCAAAACAGCCGAGCGCGTCGCGGAAGGTCCGCGCATCGGAGCCGGCGCGATATTCGGGCGAGCCGCGGGGCGCACGGCGCTCGAGAAAATCGATCAGATGGCCGCCGAGCGCATCGACCCGGTCATCGGTCACGACAAGCGCCGCGTCCTCCACTTCGACGAACTCGCCATCGGGAAGCCTGTCAACGAACGCCTCTGCGTCCTCACGCGACACGATCTCGCTCATTGCGCCCCGAACATAGAGCGTCGGGAGCCCGATATGCTCGGCGACGCCGTCGAGCCGCTCGGTCATCGCTGCCGCGTCAAAGGCACCCAGCACCCGGATGTCCCACCGAGCCTGGCCCGGCGCGAGCATCGCGACGTCACGAAGCCGCGCGCCGATCTTTTGCGACACGTCGGGATCGACGTTGAGCGGGAGGTCGACAAGCACCAACCCGGCCGCGAGCATTGCCGCATCGCGTTCCAGCGCCGCGGCGGCGATCCATCCGCCAAGCGTCGAGGCGACGACCACCGGGCGCGTGCCGAGCTGCGCGAGCACCGCGCGCAAATCCTCGACCATCGCCTCGAAATCATAACGGCCGTCCTCGGGCCACTCGCTGCCACCGTGGCCACGCAGGTCGAGGCTGATGACGCGGCGCCCCGCCTGTTGCAGCGCGTTGGCTATGCTGTCCCAAACGCGGCGGGTTTGTCCTGCGCCGTGAATCAGCAGCACCGACGGATCTTCGTCCGCGCCGATCACCTCTGCCTCGAGCCGCACCCCGGCGAAACCGCGATATTCAAAGATGCTCATGCCTTGGCCTCCTGCATAGCCCCGCCAAGGTTCAGCCAGATATCGAATTGCTCCGACCGACGCCGCATCATCAGGCGCGCGATATCGGCGTCGCCGTCGAGGATCGCCTGACAAAGGCTGCGTTGCATCGCGCGCGTGCGTTCGCGCCGATCGGCGTCGGCGTAGAGATCGCTGCCGCGCTCATCGAGGCCAAAGCTGTAGCCGATCTCCATCACCAGCTCGACGACGGGATTGCCGCTCATCCGCGCGATCATTCGCGCCAGCTCGACCTCGGCCACGATCAGTTCGCGCGCGGTGTCATGGCCGTCGATCCGGTCCAGGAAATCCCGCATCCGTTCGGCATCCTCGGGCGTGCGCAGGCGCGCAGCTGCCACCGCGGCCTCCTCCGACACCGGGCGCGTTACCTGGATGACATCGCCAAGGCTCGCGCCGCGCATGCGCAAGAAGCGCGCGAGCGACTGGATCGCGTCGCGGGCATCGGGCCGCTCGGCGAAATACCCCCCCTTGGTCCCGCGCCGGATGCTGATCAGCCGGTCGCGTTCGACCATCTTGGCCGCCTGGCGGAGGGTCGGCCGGCTGACCCCGAAGCGTCCGAGCAGTTCGTCCTCGGCGCCCAGATAATCGCCGGGATTGGCGGCAAGGCTCAAGCGTGCCAGCGCGCGCGCGGTGCGGCTTGCGAGCGTTTCATTAGCGCCAGCGGTCTGCATCAACATCTCCCTTAACAGGTATCTGTTTACGGGACAAATAGGCAAATGTCCAGATTTTCCTTGCTCCAACTTGTATAACTAGGTAGTTATTAAGCGAGATCAGACCAGCCGAGTCGAGAGGATGACTGCCATGAAGCCCTTTGTGTTCAGCGCCGACAGCCACATCATGGAACCGGCCGATATTTTTCTGGAAGGCCTGCCCGCGTCGCTGAAGGATCATGCGATCCATGCCCGCAAGGAAGGCGAATATCTGATCACCGGAACCAAGGATAAGATCATCTATCGCCTGCGCGTCGGCCAACACCGCGAAAAGGCGCTGGGCGATAACGAACGCAGGGGCATTCGCGAGATTTCCGGTCGGCTCGAAGATATGGAGCTGGAAGGGATCGACAGCGAGATCTGTTTCCCATCGCTTGGTCTCTGGCTCTATTGCCTCGACAATGCCGATGCCGAAGCGGCGTCGGCGCGCCTCTATAACGACTGGAACGACAGCTTTCTCGGCGGCCATGCCAATCGTTTCGTGCGTTGCGGCATGTTGCCCGTGCTCGACTTTTCGAACACGCTCGCCGAACTCGACTATCTGGCGTCGAAGGGTTTCACCGCCGCGATGCTGCCGGCGGTGTCGCCGCCGAACCTGCCCAAATATAACAGCGAGGCGTGGGATCCGGTTTTTGCCAGGGCGGCAAAGCTGGGGATCGTGTTCGTCATGCACACCGGTACCGGCCTCGAGACCGTCGTGATCGAGCGCGGTCCCGGCGCGGGCATCATCAACTATACCAACCAGATGACCGACGCGCAGCAGACGGCGATGTATCTGGTTTCGGGCGGGGTGCTCGACCGCAATCCCGGGGCGCGGGTCGCCTTTATCGAAAGCGGCGCCAGCTGGCTCGTCGCGCTCGCGGAGCGCATGGACGAGGTATCGGTCGCGCATGCCAATTTCGTCCTTCCAAAGCTGAGCCGCGCTCCGAGCCAGATCGTCGACGACCAGGTCTGGGCGAGTTTCCAGCACGACCGCGCCTGCATCACGTCCGCCGCCGCCGGCCTGCCCGGCGCGAAGAATATCATGTGGGGTTCGGACTATCCGCACGCTGAAGGGACGTTCCCCATCAGCCGCCGGATCGTCGACGAACTGTTCGAAGGGCTGGACGTCAGCGATGAGGTGCGCCGCAACATATTGGGATTGAACGCCGCGCGGCTGTTCGGGGTGGAGCCCAAGGTGGCGACGAGCGAGCGGGTGGCGGCGTAACGTAGATCTTCCCTGTTGCCGCAGGCCAGGGGAAGGTGGCAGCCCGCAGGGCTGACGGAGGGGCATTAACGCGACGTCGCTGCCCCTCCATCATCGGCTACGCCGACAGTTCCCCTTCCCACCGCTTCGCGGCGGGGAGGATCATCAACTCAATGATGCTCGACGTTCGCGTAGAAGTCCTGGATGATCGCCCAGGCTTCGTCCGCCGTCTCGACGAATTTGAACAGGTCGAGATCGCGCGCGCTCACCACGCCTTCTTCGACCAGCGCGTCGAAATTGACGACGCGCTGCCAGAATTCCTTGCCGAACAGGACGATCGGGATCGGCTTGATCTTGCCCGTCTGGATCAAGGTCAGCAGCTCGAACATCTCGTCGAAGGTGCCGAAACCGCCGGGGAACACGGCGACCGCGCGTGCGCGGAGCAGGAAGTGCATCTTGCGCAGCGCGAAATAGTGGAACTGGAAGCTCAGCGACGGCGTGACATAGCGGTTCGGCGCCTGTTCGTGCGGCAGCACGATGTTGAGCCCGATCGATTCGCGCCCCTCGTCGGCGGCGCCGCGGTTCGCGGCCTCCATGATCGACGGCCCGCCGCCCGAGCAGACGACGAAATGGCGACAGCCATCCTCGTCGCACGGCACCTGGCTCGCGAGCCGAGCCAGCTTTCGGGCTTCGTCGTAATATTTGGCCTTGGCCTTGAGGCGCCGCGCGATGGTGCGCTGGATGTCGTCGGTCGCCGCGGCTTCGAGCGCGTCGGCTTCGGCAGGCTCGGGGATGCGCGCCGAACCATAGATGACCAGCGTCGACTCGATTCCAGCTTCGTCGAGCAGCAGTTCGGGCTTCAGGAGCTCGAGCTGGAAACGAACCGGGCGCAGATCCTCGCGTAGCAGGAAGTCATTGTCCTGGAAGGCCAGCTTGTAAGCCGGATCGGCGGTCTGCGGGGTGGTCGTCGCCTGCTTGGCGAACTGGGCGTCATCCTTGGCCTTGTGGAAGCGCGAACGATGGGGTTGCTTGTCTTTTGTCATTGGCGGACGGCTAGCCGCTTCGCGTGACTTTGCCAAGTCGGGCGCCTTATCGGCAGTATCCGTTGCCGCTCATGTCCATGTGGAAATGATTGTAGTGCGCCGCGTTGTAATCGGGGCTCAGCACCGTCCCGAAACGGCGGCACGCCGATTTGTGCAGCGCGCGCAGGAAGTCGCGCGAGGCCCGATCGCCGTTCCAGCCGCCGTCGAGCATGATGCGGCGCCCGTCGGCCAGCACGAAACCTGCGACGTCGATCGCGTTCGAATAGGCGTGCTGCGAAATCCGTCCCGACCGGCCGCCATAGATGTTGCGGCAGCTGTAGGTGCCATAGGTCTCGATCTTCACGACGTCCTGTCCGAAGAACTGGCGCGCCGCCGGCTTCACCGCATAGCGTGCCCACGCCGCGAAATTCCTGGCCAGCGGACAGGTCATGGGGCCGAGGTTGGTGACCGGCGTCCCGATGTCGAGCAGCTTCACCGAATCGATCGAGCTGCACCCGCCGCCGTGATCCGTGTTCGGCAGTGGGGTAAAGCGCACCCCCGCCTGCTTGAGGTCGAAGGCGCATTGCCTGGCCTCCGGGCTGGTGAAGGACGGCGTTCCGGTAACTTGCGGCCGCTGCGGCGTGCTGGCGCCCGCGTGCTTCCCGCCCCCCTGTTTCATTACGTCCGGCGCGCCGAAACAGGCCGAAAGCGCCAGTGCAGCAGTCGCCGCGACTAGCACCCGAGGCCGAAGGAAAGCAGGGAACGCCATGGCGCCAATCTGTAACGAACATGGTTAACAAATCGCTAACTCTCGCTCTCGGCTCATCGAAAATTTCGCCCGGCTCGCGCATTTTGTTTGACAGTTGCGCGCCCGTCCCTAAACGCGGCGCCGGGCCACGCGGTCCCAACGCCGCGCGAGCTCTCTGTAAGGAGAGTATGACATGACTGACGTGCGTAAACCGCAGGCAAGGCCTGCGCGTCCCTTCTTTTCCTCCGGTCCGTGCGCCAAGCCGCCGGTCTGGTCTCCCGACAAACTCGCCACCGAATCGCTCGGTCGCTCGCATCGCGCGAAGATCGGCAAGACGCGCCTCGCCTATTGCATCGACCTGATGCGCGAGATGCTGCAGCTCCCCGACACGCACCGCATCGGCATCGTGCCCGGATCGGACACCGGCGCGTTTGAAATGGCGATGTGGACGATGCTCGGCGCCCGCCCGGTCACGACGCTCGCCTGGGAGAGCTTCGGCGAAGGCTGGGTCACCGACGCCGCCAAGCAGCTCAAGCTCGATCCGACCGTCATCCGCGCCGACTACGGCGAGCTTCCCGACCTGGGCCAAGTCGACTGGTCGAACGACGTCCTCTTCACCTGGAACGGCACCACCAGCGGCGTCCGCGTCCCCGATGGCGAGTGGATCGCCGCCGACCGCGAAGGGCTGAGCTTTGCCGACGCGACCAGCGCGGTATTCGCTTACGACCTGCCGTGGGACAAGATCGACGTCGCGACCTTCAGCTGGCAGAAAGTGCTCGGCGGCGAAGGCGGCCATGGCGTGCTGATCCTCGGCCCGCGCGCCGTCGAACGCCTCGAATCCCACACCCCCGCCTGGCCGCTGCCGAAGGTGTTCCGCCTCGTTTCCAAGGGCGCGCTCGCCGAGGGCGTGTTCAAGGGCGAGACGATCAACACGCCGTCGATGCTCGCCGTCGAGGATGCGATTTTCGCGCTCGAATGGGCGAAGTCGCTCGGCGGTCTCGACGGACTCAAGGCGCGCAGCGATGCCAACGCCGCGGCGCTCGACAAGATCGTCGAAGACCGCGACTGGCTGAGCCACCTCGCCGCCGATCCCGCCAGCCGGTCGAAGACGTCGGTGTGCCTGTCGGTCGCCGGCGCCGACGAAGCCTTCATCAAGACGTTCGCCGGCCTCCTCGAAGCCGAAGGCACGGCCTATGACATCGCGGGCTATCGCGACGCGCCCCCGGGGCTTCGCATCTGGTGCGGCGCGACCGTCGACACCGCCGATATCGAAGCGCTCGGGCCGTGGCTCGACTGGGCTTACGCCAGCCTCAAGTAATTTCAGTGTGTCCCCGCGAAGGCGGGGACCCATCTCCTGCCATTTCATTCCGCAAGCATCGGGAACTGGGCTCCCGCCTTCGCGGGAGCACACGGAAGGTTCAATATCATGACTGCACCCAAAGTCCTCATCAGCGACAAGATGGACCCCAAGGCCGCCGCGATCTTCGCCGAACGCGGCATCCACGTCGACGTCATCACCGGCAAGACCAGGGACGAGCTGATCGCGATGATCGGCGCCTATGACGGCCTCGCGATCCGCTCGGCCACCAAGGTCACCGCCGACGTCCTCGCCGCCGCGGCGAACCTGAAGGTCGTCGGGCGCGCCGGGATCGGCGTCGACAATGTCGATATCCCGGCCGCATCGAAACAGGGCGTCATCGTGATGAACACGCCCTTCGGCAACAGCATCACCACCGCTGAACATGCGATCGCGATGATGTTCGCGCTCGCGCGCCAGATCCCCGAAGCCAATGCGCTGACCCAAGCGGGCAAATGGCCGAAGAACGACTTCATGGGCGTCGAGCTGACCTCGAAGACGCTCGGCCTGATCGGGTGCGGCAATATCGGCAGCATCGTCGCCGAACGCGCGCTGGGCCTGCGCATGAAGGTCGTCGCCTTCGACCCCTTCCTGACCCCCGAGCGCGCGATCGAGCTCGGCGTCGAAAAGGCCGATCTCGACACGCTGCTGGCAAAGGCGGATTTTATCACGCTGCATACCCCGCTGACCGACCAGACGCGCAATATCCTGTCGGCCGAAAATATCGCCAAGGCCAAGAAGGGCGTTCGCATCATCAACTGCGCGCGCGGCGGGCTGATCGACGAGGCGGCGCTCAAGGAAGCGCTCGACAGCGGCCATGTCGCGGGCGCGGCGCTCGACGTGTTTGCGACCGAGCCGCCGCCGGCCGACCACCCGCTGTTCGGCACCCCGAACTTCATCTGTACGCCGCACCTCGGCGCGTCGACCGATGAAGCCCAGGTCAATGTCGCGATCCAGGTCGCCGAGCAGATCAGCGACTATCTGCTCACCGGCGGCATCACCAACGCGCTCAACGTCCCCAGCCTGTCGGCGGAGGAAGCGCCGAAGCTGCGCCCCTATATGAGCCTCGCCGAAAAGCTCGGTAGCCTCGTCGGTCAGCTCGCGCACGACAATCTGACGACGATCTCGATCGAAGTGGAGGGTGCCGCCGCCGAACTCAACCTCAAGCCGATCACCGCCGCGGTGCTGACCGGCCTGATGCGCCGCTATTCGGACAGCGTGAACATGGTCAACGCCCCGCACCTCGCCCGCGAACGCGGTCTCGACGTCCGCGAAGTACGCCACGACCGCGACGGAGACTATCACACGCTCGTCCGCGTCACGGTCGCAACCGAAGCGGGCGACCGTTCGGTGGCGGGCACCTTGTTCAGCAACGGCGACCCGCGCCTCGTCGAGATGTTCGGGATCAAGGTCGAGGCCGATCTCGACGGCCACATGCTCTACATCGTCAACGAGGACGCGCCGGGCTTCATCGGCCGCATCGGCACGACGCTCGGCGACGCGGGGCTCAACATCGGCACCTTCCACCTTGGCCGCCGCGCCGCGGGCGGTGAAGCGGTGCTGCTATTAAGCCTCGACTCGCCGCTGCCGGAACCCCTGCTGTGGCAGATCTGCCAATTGCCGGGCGTGAAGACGGTGAAGGGTCTGAAGTTCTGACGCCAAGTTCCCCGCTCGCCTGCGGGAGGGGCAGCGGGACTTACGCGCTTGCGCGTTAGTCGCAGCGGGGTGGGCATCCGCACCGTCGCTGCCCGCCCCTAACCCCTCCCGCAAGCGGGCGGGGGACTATATTGAACTCCCCTCTCCACCCTTCTAAGGCCACCCCATGCCCCGCGCCCCTGCCCTGTTGCCCGAAGGCCTCCGCGACCGCTTGCCGACGCAGGCCGAGGCCGCTTCGCGCGTGACGCGCGCCCTTGTCGATACGATGCGGTCGCACGGCTATGGCCGCGTGTCGCCGCCGCTCGCCGAATTTCGCGAAACGCTCGGCGGCGACGATGATCGCAGCGCGCGCGACCTCCTTCGCTTCACCGATCCGGTGTCGCAGCGCACGCTCGCGCTGCGTCCCGACATCACGCGGCAGGTCGGCCGCATCGCGACCTCGCTGCTCGCCAAGGCGCCGCGTCCGCTGCGCCTCTGCTACGCCGGCCAGATCGTCAAGCTGCGCGCGAGCCAGCTCCGTCCTGCGCGCGAGATGCTGCAGGTCGGCGCCGAACTGATCGGCAGCGACAGCGTCGCGGCGGCGCGCGAGATCGTCACCGTCGCGATCGACGCGCTCGACGCCGCGGGCATCGGCGACGTCACGATCGACTTTACCCTGCCGGACGCGGTCGGCCTGCTCGCGGGCGGCCCGCTGCCGGTCGATGCCGACATCGAAAGCCTCCGCGACGAACTCGACGCCAAGGACGCCGGCGCGTTGGCGCGCATCGGCGCCGAAGCCTATCTGCCGCTGCTCCGCGCGACCGGCCCGTTCGATCGCGCCATCGCCGACCTGCGCGCCTTCGACACGACCGGCACGCTCGCCAGCCGGATCGACGCGCTCGAGGAGATCGCCGCGCCGATCCGCAATCGCGTGTCGCTGACGCTCGACCCGACCGAGCGCCACGGCTTCGCCTATCAAAGCTGGTTCGGCTTCCAGATCTTCGTCCCCGGCCAGGGCGATGCGATCGGCCGCGGCGGCGGCTATGCAATTCCGCTCGGCGAGGACCGGGAGGAATCGGCGGTCGGCTTCTCGCTCTATCCCGATCCGCTGATCGACGACGGCCTCGGCGCCGAAGATGAAGCCGAACGCCGCATCTTCCTCCCCCTCGGCCACGATCCAGCCCTCGCCGCAAGCCTGCGCGCCGACGGGTGGCAGACGGTGGCCGCGCTTACCGATGCGGAGAATGCCGAACGCCTCGGTTGCGGCTTCACCCTCGGACCCGGCGGCCCGGTCGAAGTCTAGAAATCCGAAATCCCGAAGCGCGGGATCCCCTGATTGACGCCGGGCGGATCGAGCACCGTCACGTCGAGTTCGACCGGCTCGCCGATCCAGTGCGCGAGGCTGGTGTGATCGGCGAGATCGTCCTCGGTCAGCGGATGGACGAGCGCCCGCAGCCCCGTCGCCTCAATCGCCGCGAGTACCGCAGGCCGATGGCTGGCCAGGAAATGCACCTCATATTGCGCGATCGGGTGCGGTCCGGCGGGTCCGTCGGTCAGCGCGCCGACGAACAGGATCGCCGGGTCGGCGCCGAACGCATCGCGCAGCGCGACCGCCGCGGGCCGCTCGGCGGGGTCGTAGTAGATATGCGCATGATAGGGCGCGTCGGGGTTCGTCATTCGGGCATCGTTTTCCAACTTGGGTCACACCGAATTCGACCCGGAGCCTGTCTATTGAACGGAAAGGCAAGTGCCGGGTCAAGCCCGGGATTCGCCCCGGCCCGGCGATCATTTTGAACGCTTCGGCTATCGCGACGCTGACGACGGGAACAATAGCGGCGAACGGCGGTTGTCGGAACACCGAAACCAGAAAGGGGGCGGATCGCCCTCGTCGCCGGAGAGAGACAATGAAAATGTTTCTGAAAATTTTCGCAATCGGCAGCTCGATACTGATCCTGTCTGCCTGCAATACGATTGAAGGCGCCGGGAAGGACGTCGGGTCTGTCGGCGACTGTGCCGATGGCGTGAAGGGCAACTGCTAGAGTGTTTTCAAGTCAGGTGGAATCACCTGACGACCCGGAAAACACGGCAAAACAAGAATCTGGAGTGCCGGTTTTGATTCAATCAAAACCGAACGCACTCTAGGTCACCGACTCATTATGCCGCAACCAAATCCTGATTGATGCGAGCTGGATGGAAGCGAGGAAGTTGTCGTCGCGCTTGTCGTAGCGCGTCGCCACGGCTCTGAAATGTTTGAGTTTGTT
>Ga0233425_10001342_pt1 | contig 56129 bp, 48 predicted proteins | sample Watercolumn_Towu_2_FD_181712 | JGI IMG/M metagenome (GOLD analysis project Ga0233425, IMG submission 181712) | Freshwater microbial communities from Lake Towuti, South Sulawesi, Indonesia - Watercolumn_Towuti2014_140_MG | ecosystem: Environmental > Aquatic > Freshwater > Lake | place... | reverse complement strand
GTCCTGGACAGCCCGGCCCCGCCGGTCCTGGACAGCCCGGCCCCGCCGGTCCTGGACAGCCCGGCCCCGCCGGTCCTGGACAGCCCGGCCCCGCCGGTCCTGGACAGCCCGGCCCCGCCGGTCCTGGACAGCCCGGCCCCGCCGGTCCTGGCCCAGCTGGTCCGCCGCAAGGTCCGGCTGGTCCTCCGCAGGGTCCCGCAGGCCCACCGCAGGGACCGGCTGGTCCCGTTGGTCCCGTTGGTCCGGCGGGTCCACCGCCCGGTGGCGAGCGGCCGGGTCCGGCTGGTCCGGCGGGTCCACCGCCCGGTGGCGAGCGGCCGGGTCCGGCTGGTCCGGCGGGTCCACCGCCCGGTGGCGAGCGGCCGGGTCCGGCTGGTCCGCCGCCAGGCGCGGAACGCCCGGGCCCTATCGGGCCTCCTCGCTGACCGGCTGGCCGAGCAGGCCCGCCATAACGAGTGATAGCGAGGGAGCTGGTCGCGCAAGCGGCCAGCTCCCGATCTATCTGGGGCAATGGGCTTCGCGGACAGGTGAGGGGAGGAGCTCCTGAGGCTGTCGGGGTGGGCAGACTTGAACTGCCGACCTCCACGTCCCGAACGTGGCGCGCTAGCCGACTGCGCTACACCCCGGTGATGTCATCAGTCTAGTCCCTCGCTGACGCTCGGGGACGCACCGCGCTCGAGCGTGCGTGAGGGGCCGGGGAGATTCGAACTCCCGACCAAGTCCTTAGGACGGACCTGCTCTGTCCCCTGAGCTACGGCCCCGAGAGCGCTGCGGGACACTTCCATTGTGACCGACGGACGCGCGTTGCAGAAGGGCTCCGCGCTTCTCCTGCCCGCGGTCCTGTTCGGTCTCCTCGTCGCCGCGCAGTGGACGACGATCGCGACGCCGGGCGTGCAGGACGTCGGGATCCGATACATCGATCCGCTCGCGGCAGCGGTGAACCGCCTCCAGGACGAGCAGGCCTCGCTGAAGGCGCAGCTGGCGGAGGTGCGCGCGAAGCTCGACGGCGTGCAGCGTGCGGCGTCGGCGCAGAGCGGCGCGGCGAAGGACGTCCAGGCGCACATCGACGAGCTCAGGGCGAGCGCGGGCCTCACCGAAGCGCGCGGAGAGGGGATCGTCGTGACGATCGACGCGCTCAGGCCGCTCGGCGCTAAGGAGCCCGAGCGCCAGGTCTGCCTGGCCCCGGACCTCACCGACGTCGTGAACGTCGCATGGATGGCGGGCGCCCGCGCCGTCGCGATCAACAGCGAGCGGGTCGTCGCCGCGTCGAGCGTCTACTGCGTCGGCGCGACCATCGTCGTGAACGGTAGCATCGTCGCCGCACCCTTCGCCGTGTCCGCGGTGGGGTCAGCCCCATCGCTCCTCGCCGCGATCGACGACCCGGCGCAGCTCGTCGACCTGAAGCGCCGCCGCGACCAGCTCGCCGTCGACATGCGCGTGACGCGGTCGCCGCTCGTCACGGTCGCGCCCTACGCTGGACCGCTCGGCGCGCGGTCGGCCAAGCCACAGTGAGATCGCGCGCTGGCGTCCTCGCGGTCACGGCGACGGCGCTGTTCCTCGGGGTGCTCGTCGTCTCGCAGTTCCGCTCGCGCGAGGCGTACTCGCGCACGCTGCGGCAGGAGACCCCTGAGCAGCTCACGCGACTCATCGCCGACCTCAACGACCGCAACCGCCAGCTGCGGTCGGAGATCTTCGACCTGCGCCTCGCTCTCGACGCGGCGCAGAGCGCCGTCGCGAGCGGCCGCGGCTCGCTCGAGACGTCCGAGAAGCAGCTCGCGCAGCTGCGCGTCTTCTCCGGCCGGAGCCGCGTGACCGGTCCGGGCGTCGGAGTACGCGTCGAGGGTCAGTTCGACGAACGCGCGCTGTCCGACCTCGTGTACGAGCTGCGCAACGCCGGGGCCGAGGCGATCGCCGTGAACGACTCGCGCGTCGGCCCGCGCACGTGGTTCGGCCCGGGGTCGAGCGGGACGCTCGTCGTCGACGGGCGGGAGGTCCGCGGTCCCTGGGTCGTGCGCGCGATCGGCGACGCCGACGTGCTCTACGTCGCGATGACGCGCACCGGCGGCATCGTCGGGCAGTTCGAGGTCATCTACTCGCGCACGAGGTTCACGGTCGGACGCGAGTCGACCCTCGACCTGCCGGCGGTCGGTGGAACCTAGACTGCCGCTCCGGTGGCGAAGCCTCCGATACCGCTGTACCTGGACGACGTCGTCGCCCTCCGGAAGGCGCATCCGTGCGGCGGCGACACCTGGCGGATCGTCCGGCTCGGAGCGGACATCGGGCTGCGCTGCTTGACCTGCCAGCGGCGGGTGCTCGTCCGGCGGAGCGCGGTCGAGCGCGACATCAAGCGATTCGTGGAGCGACCGCTGGCACCGACCGAATAGGTGGAGATCCAGACCGCCGCGGAGCGCGGCCTCCTCCGCAACCGTTCGTTCCTCGCGCTCTGGTCGGCGCAGATCCTGTCCATGACGGCCGCGAACGCGCTCACGTCCGCGCTCATCGTGCTCGTGGCCGAGATCACGCGATCGAACACGTCGTCGTCCTTCCTGATCCTGCTCGCCGTCATCCCCGCCGTCGTCTTCGGCGTCTTCGCCGGCGTCGTCGTCGACCGCAGCGACCGGCGCCTCGTCCTCGTGACCACGAACGCCCTGCGCGCGGTCGCCGTCGGCGTCATGCTCGTGTTCGGCGACAGCCTGACCTCGGCGTACCTCGTGAACCTCCTGGTGGCGTCCGTCACGGTCTTCTTTGTTCCGGCGGAGGCCGCGACGATCCCGGAGATCGTCCGCAAGCGCGACCTGCTCATCGCGAACTCGCTGTTCACCTTCACCTTCAACGGCGCGTTCCTGCTCGGGTTCATCATCCTCGCGCCGCTCGTCATCGCCTTCGCGGGGTTCCCGACGCTGTTCGCGACGATCATGGCCATGTTCGGGCTCGCCGCCGCGCTCTGCGTCAGCCTGCCCGCGTCGGAGCCCGTGAAAGAGGCCCTTGGCGTCGACGTCGCGGAGGTCGCGGTGAAGCGTGGCCGCCGTGACATCGGGGAAGCCCTGCGGTTCCTGGCGCAGCAGCCGCGGATCGCGTGGTCGCTCGTGTACATCGCCGTCACGTACACGCTCATCGCGGTCGCGGGCGCCCTGGCGCCGGGCTACGTGCGCGAGGTGCTCCTCCTTCCGGAGCGCTCCGTGGCGCTCATCGTCGCGCCCGCCGGGATCGGCGTCGTCGCGGGGCTCGGCCTGCTGAACATCGCGCGCTCGTGTTTCGGCACGGGCCGCGCGGTCGGCGCGGGGCTGGCGGTCACGGTCGTCGCGCTCATCGTCCTCGCCGCCGCGCGGCCGCTCGCGCTCATCGCGGGGCGCGCCTCGGAAGGCGGCGGCCTCGCCGGCCTGCCCTACTTCATCGGCCTCGTCGTCCTCACCGCCTTCGTGTTCGGCGTGGCGTACGCGTTCATCACGGTCCCCTCGATGACGCTCGTCCAGGAAGAGCTGCCCGATCTCATCCGTGGTCGGGTGTTCGGCGTGCTGAACGTGCTCGTCTCGGTCTTCAGCCTGCTCCCGATCCTCGTCGTCGGTCCCGTCGCGGACATCTGGGGCGTCGCGCCCGTGTTCCTCGGCGCTGCGGCGCTCGTCGTCGGGACGTGGATCGGGGGCCGCCGCCATCGCGCGGGTGCGCCGGGCGTCGCCACCGACCCGAATGTGATCCGTGATACAGGGACGCAGAACGTAAACTGACCCCGGGTGCGCTCCTCCCTGCGGGACAGCTTCTTCCACTATCTCGGCCGCCACCCCTTCAAGCTCCTCATCGGAGCGGTGCTGGTCGTGGCCGCCGGTGTGCTCGCCGTGCTCCCGCCGCGGTTCATCGGCGCGATCGTTGACGACGTCACGCGTGGCGCGCCGTTCGGCGCGATCGCGCTGCTCGCGGCGGCCATGGTGGGCATCGCTCTGGTCGAGGCGGCCGTCCGCGGCAACGGCCGTTTCCAGATCATCGACTCGTCGCGGCTCGTCGAGTACGAGATGCGCAACGACCTCCTCCACCACCTGCAGGCGATGCACCTCGGCTACTTCCAGCGGCAGCGCATCGGGGACCTCATGGCCCGTCTGACGAACGACCTCACCGCCGTGCGGCAGATGTACGGGTTCGGCATTTTCATGACGCTCAGCGTGACGAGCGTCCTCGCGTTCTCGATCGCCTCGATGGTGCAGGTGAGCGTGAAGCTCACGATCCTCAGCATGCTGGTCATGCCCGTGGCCTCGGGGACGTTCTTCCTCATCGGACGAGAGGTGCAGAGGAAGTTTCGCGAGCTCCAAGCGCAGTTCGGGGACCTGTCGACGAAGGCCCAGGAGAACTTCTCGGGCATCCGGGTCGTGAAGGCGTACTCGCAGGAGGAGCCCGAGATCGCATCGTTCGGCGCGATCAACGCCGAGTACGTGAGGCGCGCGATCGACCTCGCGAAGCTGAACGGGCTCATCTGGCCCGCCATGTCGCTCATGATCGGGATCGCCGTGCTCGTCACGCTGTACGCGGGCGGCCTGGACGCCATCGGCGGCGAGCTCACGATCGGCCAGCTCATCCAGTTCGTCGCGTACCTGTACCTGCTGCAGTTCCCGATGATCGCCTTCGGGGAGATCACGAACATCTTCCAGCAGGGCTGGGCGTCGTTCGGCCGTCTCCAGGAGATCTTCGACGCGCGGCCGGCGATCGCCGATCCGATCGACCCGGTGGCCGCACCGATCCGCGGTGCGGTCGAGATGCGCAGCGTGACGTTCGCGTACGGGAACGCGCTCGTTCTTCGCGACGTGAGCTTCCGCGTCCCGGCAGGCGGGTCGCTCGCGATCGTCGGGCCGACCGGGTCGGGCAAGTCGACGCTCGTGAACCTGGTGCCGCGCCTCTTCGACGTGCAGCAGGGCGAGGTCCTCATCGACGGCGTGAACGCGAAGCGCTATCCGCTCGCCGCCCTCCGTCGCGCGATCGGCTACGTTCCGCAGGAGACCTACCTGTTCTCCGTGCCGCTGCACGAGAACGTCGGGTTCGGCGTCGGTGAGGCCCTCGCGGACGAGAAGCTGGCGTGGGCCGCCGACGTCGCCCAGCTCAGCAAGGACGTCGACGACTTCCCGGCGCGCTACGACACGATGATCGGCGAGCGCGGCGTCACCCTCTCGGGTGGTCAGAAGCAGCGCACCGCCATCGCGCGCGCTGTCGCGAAGGATCCGCGCATCCTCATCCTCGACGACGCGCTGTCGTCCGTCGACACGTACACGGAGTCCGAGATCCTGCGGCGGCTGCGCGCGGTCATGCGCGAGCGCACGAGCATCGTCGTCGCGCACCGCATCTCGACCGTGAAGGACGCCGACGAGATCCTCGTCGTCGACGACGGGCGCATCGCCGAGCGCGGCACGCACCTCGAGCTCCTCGAACACGGCGGCCTGTACGCGCAGATGTACCGGCGCCAGCTCCTCGAGGAAGAGATCGAGGTCGACGAAGAGCAGGCCGAGCACGAGCGGCGCGTGCGCGGCGACGAGGGCGAGCCGAGCACCTTCCGGCCGCACGTCCCCCGCGAGGGTGACCTTTCGGAGGGTCCCTGATGGCGATGCAAGGCGGAGGCGGCGGCGCGACCGGGTTCTTCCACGAGGACGAGATCCTCGGGAAGGCCTACGACGCGCGCCTCATGCGGCGCCTCATGCGCTACCTGCGGCCCTACACGCTCGGCGTGATCGTCGCCGTCGTCATGCTGCTCGGCCTCTCCGCGACGCAGGTCCTCCCGCCGATCATCGCGAAGTTCATCATCGACAGCGCGATCACACCCGCGGTGACGAAGGAGATCGCTCCGGCCGAGGGCCTCGCGCGCCTCGGCCCGCTCGCGATCATGTACTTCGGGGTCCTTGCGGCGAACGCCGGCCTGCGCTACGGGCAGAGCCTCATGACGACGATCGTCGGCCAGAAGGCCATGTACGACCTGCGCCTCGAGCTCTTCCGCCACCTGCAGTTCCTGCCGCTGTCGTTCTTCGACCGCAACCCGGTGGGCCGCCTCATGACGAGGATCACGAACGACATCGACGCGCTCATCGAGATGGTGAGCCGCGGCGTCGTGTCGATCTTCGGGGACGTGTTCGTGCTCGCCGGCGTGATGATGGCGATGGTCTTCCTTGACATGCGCCTCGCGCTCGTGACCTTCCTGTCGCTCCCAGTGATCATCGGGCTCATCGCGTACTTCCGCGGGATCATGCGCGAGTCCTTCCGCTCGATCCGCATCCGGCTCGCGCGCGTGAACGCGTACCTCAACGAGACGCTGTCGGGGATGTCGGTCATCCAGCTCTTCACGCGCGAGGGCGAGACGTTCCGGCGGTTCGACGACCTCAACCGGGACCTCTACCAGGCGAACCAGGGATTCGTTCGTGCGAACGCGACATTCCAGCCGGCGATCAACTTCACGCGCGCCACGACGAGCGCGCTGCTCTTCCTGGGCGGCGGCTACCTCATCCTGCAGGGTGAGCTCACGGTGGGAACGCTGCTCGCGTTCTGGCAGCTCGTCGAACAGTTCTTCCGGCCGATCCTCGACCTCTCGGAGAAGTACAACATCATGCAGGCGGCGATGGCGTCGTCGGAGCGCGTCTTCCGCCTCCTCGACACGCCCCGCACCGTCGCCGATCCGCCCACGTCGATCGCGCTGAGGCACGTCCGCGGCGAGGTGACGTTCGACCACGTGTGGTTCTCGTACCAGATCGCCGCGCGCCAGGCGATGCGAGAACGATCCAGCGAGGATCCGGCTTCGCCGGTCCGAGCGAGCCTGCAAGAGCGGAGCGGCTATCCGCGAGCGAAGCCGGAGGCCGAGCCGACGGATATCGGACAGGACTGGGTCCTCCGCGACGTCGACTTCCGCATCGCCGCGGGCGAGAGCGTCGCCATCGTCGGGGCGACCGGGGCGGGGAAGACGTCGATCATCAGCCTCATGTCGCGCTTCTACGACGTGCAGCGCGGTCGGATCCTCCTCGACGGCGCCGACATCCGCGACGTGAAGCAGCACGACCTGCGGCGCCATATCGGCGTCGTGCTCCAGGACCCGTTCATCTTCGCCGGCACGATCGCCTCGAACATCCGCCTGAACGACGCGACGATCACCGACGAGCGGGTGCGCGCGGCCGCGCGGTTCGTGAACGCGGACAAGTTCATCGAGCGGCTCCCCGAGGGCTACGAGACCGTCGTGACGGAGCGCGGCTCGATGCTGAGCGTCGGGCAGAAGCAGCTGCTCGCGTTCGCGCGCGCGATCGCGTTCAACCCCGAGATCCTCCTCGTCCTCGACGAGGCCACGTCGTCGGTCGACACCGAGACGGAGCACCTCATCCAGGACGCGCTCGAGAAGCTCATGCGCGGACGCACGTCGATCGTCATCGCGCACCGCCTCTCGACGATCCAGAACGTCGACCGCATCGTCGTTCTTCACAAGGGCCGCGTCGTCGAGGTCGGCACCCACCGGGAACTCCTCGCCGAGCGCGGCGTCTACCATCGCCTCTACGAGCTCCAGTACCGCGCGCATCAGGCGGTCTAGCGCCCTCGTGGCGGTCGTTGTGCTCGTCCTCGCGGTCCTCCTGTCGGCCTGCACCGCCGCCACACCCGCCCCGAGCGGCGTCCCGACCGCGAGCGCGCCGGCGGCCGCGACCCTCGCGGGCAAGGCGATCGCGCCGCTCGCCGCGGACCGGTTCCAGATCCTCCACACGAACGACATCCACGGGCACCTCGACAGCGCGACGGTCGCGACCGGCGGCCGCGGCTTCGAGCAGGGCGGGCTGGCGATGGTCGGCGGGATGATCGCCGCGCAGCGCGCCCGGGCGCCGGAGCGCACGATCGTCCTCGACGCCGGCGACGCGTGGGTGGGGACGCTGATCGCGGGGATCGACCAGGGCCGGTCGGTGATCAGGGCGATGTCGCTCGCGGGGTACGACGCCATGGCCGTGGGGAACCACGATCTCGACTGGGGCCAGGACGTCATCGCCGCGCGAGCGAAGGAAGCCTCTTTCCCGTTCCTCGCGGCGAACCTCGTCGAACAGGCGACCGGCGCGCCGCCGGCCTGGGCCAAGCCCTACATCGTCAAGGATCTGCGGATCGCGAAGGTCGCGGTCGTCGGCCTCACGTATCCGAGCGGCACGATCATCAAGGCGGCCAGCGTGAAGGGCCTCACGTTCCTCCCGGCGATCGAGAGCGTCCGGAAGTACCTGCCGGAGATGCAGAAGCAGGCCGACGTGATCGTCGCCGTGTCGCACCTCGGCATCGAGGGAGGGTCCGCGCGGATCGGGGGCGGCGACACGGCGCTGGCCCAGGCGGTCCCGGAGCTCGCCCTGATCATCGGCGGCCACGACCACTTCGCGTTCCGCACGGCGCGGACGGCGGGTAAGACGAGGGTCTTCCAGACGGGGTCGTACACGGACAACCTCGGGCGCGTCGAGGTGACGGTCGATCCCGCCACGAAGAAGGTGTCCGCTATCCAGGGCGCGGACGTGCTCCTCGCCGTCGCGACCGGCGCCGCGACGGCGGCCCCCGAGATCGCGAAGCTCGTCGCGGAGCGCAAGGCCGAGGCGGAGAAGGTCGGCGCCAAGGTCATCGGGAAGGCGACCGGCCTCTTCGCGCAGGACCGCGACATGAATAACCCGCTCGGGAACGTGGTCGCGGACGCGCTCCTCGACTACGGCGTGAGGCAGGGTTGGAAGAGCGAGCTCGCGTTCTACAACGCGGCCGGTGTCCGCGCCGCCGTCGGCGAGGGCGACATCACGTATTTCAAGCTCGCCGAGGTCCTCCCCTTCCAGAACAGCGTCGTCAGCGTCGACCTCACCGGCGAGCAGGTGAGGGAGGTCCTCGAAGGGATGGCCGGCAACGCCGGCCGCCTGTTCATGGCCGGCGGCACGATGTCGTACCGCTTCGCGAACCCGCCGGACCGGCGCGTCCTGAGCGCGACCGTCGCGGGGCAGCCCCTCGACCCGAAGCGCGTCTACCACGTCGCCACGATCGACTACCTGCTCGGCGGCGGCGACGGGCACACCGGTTTCGCGAAGGGTACGAACGTCGTCTACGGCGACATGGACGTCGACGCCGTCGCCGCGTACGTCCAGGCGAAGGGCACGCTCGCGCCGGTGAGCCCGAACCGCGTCACGCAGGAGTAGCCCGGTCGACCCGTCGGCCGACCCGGCGCTCCGCACCGCGATCGACGCCGCGCAGCGCGCGGGCGAGGAGCTCATGCGGCGGTGGGCGCTCCCGATCAGTGGCCGCGCCTTCAAGAGCACCACGACGGACGAGGTGAGCGACGCGGACCGCGCGGCCGAGCGGATCATCGTCGACACGATCCGCACCGCGCACCCCGACGACGAGATCGTCTCGGAAGAGGGTGGCGGCGTCCGCGGGACGTCCGGGCGGCGCTGGCTCGTGGATCCGCTTGATGGGACGATCAACTGGCTGTACCGGATCCCGCACTGGTGCGTGAGCATCGCCTGCGTCGACGACGAGGGTCCCCTCGCCGGGGCCGTGTTCGACCCGGTGCGCTCCGAGCTCTTCTTCGCGCAGCGCCGCCATGGCGCGTGGCTCCGGCGGACCGACGGCCCCAGGAGCGACATGTCGCGGCTCGCGGCGTCGCCGCTGGCCGACCTCGCGCTCGCGCTCGTCGCCGACGGCTTCTCGTACGACGCGAACGAACGTCGCGAGCAGGGGCGCCGCGAAGCGCTGATGCTCCCGCACATCCGCGACGTGCGGCGGATGGGATCCGCCGCGCTGGACCTTGCCTGGTGCGCGGCGGGGCGGATCGATGGGTACCAGGAGGCGGGCGGTAACCCCTGGGACTGGGCGGCCGGGCGGCTGCTCGTCGCCCAGGCGGGCGGCAGGCTGAGCGAAGCGCCGGGCGTGCGGGCCGACGGCCCGACGCTCATCGCGAGCGGACCGGGCATCCACGACGCGCTCGTCGCGCTCGTGCGGAGGGTGGCCGCCGGCTGACGCATGGAACCCCGAGCGTCTATCTCGCGCATCGCGTGCAAGGGCCGCTAGGACCGATAGACTCGACCTCGGAAATGGCCGTCGATCAGAAGCCGCCGGCGCGTCCGCTCCGGTTCGACATCAAGGACGCATTGGTGAGACGGCCGATAACCACCCAAACCGGTCTCGGCGCGCCGGACGACGTCCCGTCGCCGCATGGCGGCGCCGCCGCGAACGACGACAACGTGGTCTTCTCGACCGTCAAGGACCTGTTCAGCTGGGCGCGCTCGCGGAGCCCGTGGCCGCTCGGCTACGGCCTCGCATGCTGCGCGATCGAAATGATGGCGACCGGCGCGTCGCACCACGACCTCGCGCGGTTCGGCGCGGAGGTGTTCCGCGCGAGCCCGCGGCAGGCCGACGTCATGATCGTCGCCGGCACCGTCACCCACAAGATGGCGCCGCGGCTCCGTCGTCTGTATGAGCAGATGCCCGAGCCGAAGTGGGTGATCGCGATGGGGAACTGCGCTTCCTCGGGCGGCGAGTTCTGGGACTCGTACGCGACGCTCCAGGGCGTCGACACGGTCGTCCCGGTGGACGTGTACGTCCCCGGCTGCCCGCCCCGGCCCGAGGCGCTCATCGAAGGCATCCTGCGTCTCCGCGAGAAGATCGCGAAGGGCGGCTAAGGGACATAGCCACCGAGACCGAGATCCGGCGCATGCGGCAGGACGGCGAGGATGTCGATCTCCAGTCCGAGGAGCTCATCCTCAACCTCGGCCCGCAGCACCCTTCGACCCACGGTGTCCTCCGTCTCGTCCTGAAGCTCCAGGGCGAGAAGATCGTCGAGTGCGTCCCGGTCATGGGGTACCTCCACCGGGGGCTCGAGAAGATCTTCGAGTGGCGGACGTACCACCAGGGGCCGCGCTACGCGGACCAGTCCGACTACGTGTCGAACATGCTGAACGAGCACGCGTACGCGGGCGCCGTCGAGGCCATCGCCGGCATCGACGTGCCGCGGCGCGCCGAGTTCCTGCGCGTGATCGTCGACGAGCTCTCCCGGAGCGCGTCGCACCTCATCTGGCTCGGCACGTTCGGGCTGGACCTCGGCGCGAGCACGCCGTTCCTGTGGTGCATGCGCGACCGCGAGGAGATCCTCGACATGTTCGAGGAGATCTGCGGGTCGCGGCTGAACTTCAACTACTACCGGCCCGGCGGCCTGCTCTACGACTTCCCGCCCGGGATGCTCGGCAAGATCTCGCGCTTCCTCGACCGATGGGAGAAGCTCATCGACAACGACTACCGCGAGATCCTCGAAGGGAACGAGATCTTCCTCGAGCGCACCGTCGGCGTCGGCGTCGTCCCGCGCGACGTCGCGCTGCGCTACGGCGTGACCGGGCCGATCGCGCGGGCGTCGGGTGTCGACTTCGACCTGCGCCGCGACCGCCCGTACGCGATCTACGGCGAGCTCACGACGCTCAAGCCCGTCGTCCGGACCGAAGGTGACGCCTTCGCGCGGTACCTCGTGCGCCTCGGCGAGATGAAGCTCGCCATCCGGATCGTCCGCGAGTGCATCGACAAGCTCCCGGGCGGACCGGTCCGCGCCCGGCTCGGCCACGTCTGGAAGTGCCCGCGCGGCGAGGCGTACTACACCGTCGAGGGCGCGAAGGGCGAGGTCGGCTTCTACATGATCAGTGGTGGCGGGTCGAGCCCGAACCCGTTCCGCGCGAAGATGCGGGGCCCGTCCTTCATCAACCTGCAGCTCGTCCCGTGGCTCATGAAGGGCCGGCTCATCGCCGACCTCGTGGCCATCCTCGGCTCGATCGACTTCGTCCTCGGTGAGGTCGACCGCTAGTGAGAGGCATCGCCAAGGGCCTCATCCGTACTCTGCAGCACGTCATCGCGCCGCGGACGGTCACGCGGAAGTACCCCTACGAGAAGCGCGAGCTCCCAGAGCGCAGCCGCGGCCTCATCGCGCTGCTGCTCGAGCCCGAGACGAACATCTTCAAGTGCGAGTCGTGCCTCATGTGCGAGAAGGCGTGCCCACCGCGGGCGATCTCGATCTCCTACACGTTCCGGAACGGCTTCCGCAAGCGGCCGCCGATCGCGCCGCGCGCGTCGTACTACCGGATCCGCATGGTGTCGGCGGCGCCCTACGGCCCGCGCCGGCCGCTGTCCACCGTGGTCACGACGGTCCCCGCCGAGGAGGAGACCGCGCTCGACCTCGCGCCGGTCCAGCGGATCATCGCGGAGACGCCGCGCGTCGCCGACCGGCTGCACCGCGTCCTGCGCGCGACGCACGAGGCGTACGGCTACCTGCCGTGGACCGCGGCGCAGCTCATCGCGCGCGAGTTCGACGCGACGATGACCGACGTCTACACGACGGCCTCGCTCCTGCCGAGCTTCCGCGGCGCGCCGGCCGGCACGGGCACGCCCGTCCCGCGCGGTGGCCGGAGGTTCACCGGCGACCTCGGCATCGCGGGCGCGTGGCCGACGCGGTCGCCCGCGCCGGCGCACGACACGCTGCACGACCACGAGGTCGAACACCCGCTGGAGCCCGCCGTTGCCCGCTAGCACCGCGTTCCGCCTCCTCGGGGCGGAGGCGGACGGCGCGCTCGAGCGCGCGCGGTCGCTCGCGCCGGACGAGGTCATCGGGATCGTCGAGCGGTCCGGCCTGCGCGGCCGCGGCGGCGCGGGGTTCCCGCTCGCGCAGAAGCTGCGCGCGACGCGCACCGCCGCTTCGCTCGCCGGGACGGCGTACGTCGTCGCGAACGCGTACGACGCGGACCCGGACAGCCCGCTCTGCCGCACGCTGCTCGAGCGCCGGCCTGACCTCGTCATCGACGGGATCGCCATCGCGGCGCACGTCGTGGGCGCCGCCGTCGCATACCTCTACCTGCACCCGACCGCCGACGCCGCGCGGCGGTCGGCGCAGGCCGCGCTCGCGACGCGCGCCGACGGCGTGCGCATCGAGATCGCCCTCGGCCCGGGCGGGTTCATGGGCGGCGAGGAGAGCGCGCTCCTCGCGGTCCTCGAGAACAGGCGCGCGATGGCGCGACAGCGACCGCCGTGGCCGGCGGAGCAGGGGATCGCCCTGCGGCCGACGCTCGTGTCGAGCGCCGAGACGCTCGCGGCCCTGCCGCCCATCGTCCGCGACGGGCCGGAGTCGTTCCGTGTCGCCGGCACCGCGGCGTCGCGGGGCACGAAGCTCGTCTCGGTGACGGGCGCCGTCGCCGAGCCGGGGGTCTACGAGGTCGCGTTCGGGACGCCGCTCGGCGAGGTCGTCCAGGCCGCGGGCGGCGTGACGAGCGCGCTCAAGGGCATCCACGTCGGCGGCCCGACCGGCGGCATCCTCAACGCGACGCGCACCGGCGTGCGGCTCGACTACGAGGACCTCAATGCCGCCGGGACGCACCTCGGCTCGGGGCAGGTCCGGGCCGTCCCGGAGGGCGTCTGCATGGTGAAAGAGGCAGCGCGTCTCTTCGCCTACCTCGCCGCAGAGACGTGCGCGATCTGCGTGCCCTGCCGGGTCGGGACGAAGCGCGTCGGCGCGATCCTCGAGGGCATCACCTCGGGCCTTGGGCGCGAGACCGACCTCCCGTGGCTCGCCGAGCTCGCCGACCACCTGAACACGTTCTCGATGTGCGGGTTCGGCATCACGTCGGCGTCCATCACCCGCACGACGACGTCGGAGTTCCCCGACGATTACCGCGCGCACATCGCCGAGCGGCGCTGCCCGACCGGCACGTGCGCGCCGGTCCGTGCGCGTCGTTACGAGACGATGGCTCAACCATGACGGCGCTCGTACCCCGGGGGCGCGGGGGGCGGAGCCCCCTGCGAAGAGCGGCTGCCAGGCTCAGAGGCGCGAAGCGCCGATGAGCCTGCTCGAGCGATACGTCCAGCCGGGCGAGTCGCAGCTGCCGACGGTCTCACACCACGGCGAGATCCCGTCGGGTCAGCCGACGTGCACGATCGAGATCGAGGGCCAGGCGGTCACCGCCATCGTCGGCGAGGCGATCCTGCGCGCGGCGCAGCGCGCGGGATTCGACGTCCCGACGCTGTGCGACGACGAGAAGCTCTCGCCGGCCGCGGCGTGCCGCATGTGCCTCGTCGAGGTCGAGGGCTACGACCGGCCGATGCCCTCGTGTCACCTGCCCGTCGCGCCCGGCATGAAGGTGAAGGCCTTCAGCGACGAGCTCTTCAAGATGCGCAAGCAGAACCTCGAGTACATCCTCAGCGACCACAACGCGTACTGCATGCCGCCCTGCCAGATCGGGTGCCCGACGCACATCGACATCCCGGGCTTCCTCGAGCTCCAGGCGAAGGGCCAGCACGTCGAGGCCGCGCGCCTCCTCAAGGAGACGCTCCCGTTCCCGTACGCGCTCGGGCTCGTGTGCCCCGCGCCGTGCCAGGAGGTGTGCCGCCGCGGTCTCGTCGAGGAGGAGATCGCGATCCGCCAGTGCCACGGGTACTTCGGCGAGCTCTCGCTCGAGATGGAGAAGGCGCCCGTCCCGTTCCCGCAGGAGGCCGCCACGGGCAAGCGCGTCGCGGTCATCGGCGCGGGTCCCGCCGGGATGACGTGCGCGTACTACACGGCGCTCAAGGGCCACCAGGTGACCGTGTTCGACATGATGGAGAAGCAGGGCGGCATGCTCCGCTACGGCATCCCCGAGTACCGCCTCCCGAAGGTGAAGCTCGACAAGGAGCTGAACTCGGTCTGGCAGCTCGGCGCGGAGTTCAAGGGCGGCATGAAGCTCGGCCGCGACTTCACGGTCGACGACCTCTTCGCGCAGGGCTACGACGCGGTCTTCCTCGGCATCGGGGCCTGGGCGAGCAACGAGCTGCGCATCCCGGGCGAGGATCTCCCGGGCGTGATCGAGGCGATCAGCTACCTGAACCAGAACGCGCGCGGTGAGCCGGTGCCGGTGGGGCAGGGAAGTCGGGTCATCGTGCTCGGCGGCGGGTTCACGACGTTCGACTGCGCGCGTACGTCGCGCCGCGTGGGCGCCGATGTCACGGTCTGCTACCGCCGCTCACGCAAGGAGATGGGCGCGCACTACAGCGAGGTCGACGACGCCGAGAACGAGGGGATCCGCCTCGAGTTCTTCGCCGCGCCGGTCCGCATCGTCCAGAAGGACGGCCGGGTCGGAGGCGTGGAGTTCCAGCGCATGCAGCTCGGCGAGCCCGACGCCTCAGGCCGCCGTCGTCCGGTGCCGATCCCCGCCTCGGAGTTCGTGATCGAGTGCGACACGGTCATCCCCGCGATCGGCCAGGTCCCCGTGCTGGACTGGTACGACCGCTCGCCTGGGCTGCGCAAGACACGCCGCGAGACGGTCGTGACGAACGCGGCGCTCATGACCGACCGGCCGGGCGTGTTCGCCGGCGGCGACTGCCAGATGGGGCCGGTGACCGTCATCCAGTCCGTGGCGCAGGGCAAGCTCGCCGCGAAGGCCATCGATCGCTACCTGAGCGGCGCGGACATGGCGCAGGTCGCGGCCGAGGTCACCGAGGAAGAGGCCGTCCCCGAGCTCATCGACATCGTCCCCTACAAGCCCGAGGAGCCGCAGGTGCGCATGCCGTTCCTCCCGTTCGCGGAGCGCGCGAAGAGCTTCCAGCTCATCGAGAACGGCTACAGCAAGGCCGCTGCGGAGAAGGAGGCGGCGCGCTGCCTCCAGTGCGTGTGCCCCGACGTCGGCCGCTGCCACCTGCAGCGCCTCTCCGTCGAGCACGGGCTCACCGAGAACCGCTTCCACCGCGCCGAGCCGCGCGAGTACCACGACTACGAGTACGACCTCAGCCACGACTTCATCCTTCGCGACCTCAACAAGTGCATCAACTGCACGCAGTGCGTGCGCATCTGCCGCGACGTCATCGGCGCGAACTGCTACGGACTGATGGGCGTCGGGTACGACTCGATCGTGACGACGCCGTGGAACGTGTCGCTGCGGTACACGGACTGCGTGTCGTGCGGCGCCTGCGCGGAGACGTGCCCGACCGGCGCGCTGATGATGCGCGAGCGCGAGCTGCAGACGTACGAGCTCGACGTGACGCGCTGCATCTACTGCGGCGACTGCGTCGAGGTGTGCCCGCACGCCGCGCTCGGCGAGACGCCGAACTTCGAGCTCTCGACGTACCAGCGGTTCGGCACGACCGTGCTCGCCAAGGAAGAGCTCGCGGTCGCGCGCACGTGGAAGCCGAGCGAACGGATCCCCCTCGACGGGCACGGGCGCGGCCCGGTGCGTCCGCCCGAGGTCCGCCCGCCCGCGCCGCCGCGCTGGAGCGCGTAGCCGGCTCGCGGCGAGGCTACGCTCGCTGAGTGTCGACCTTCGATCGCGCGGCCCGCGTGCTCGCGGTCGCGTTCGCGGCGTGCGCGTGGATCGTCGTCGGCGCCATCGCGGTCGACGAGCTGGGCGGTGGCGTCGCCGCGGAGCACGCGGCCGCCGCACGCTCGACGGACCCGTGCTCGCTGCGCGAGCCGCTCGGCGTCGGCACGGACGTGCGCTGCGCGTTCCAGCTCGCGCGCGCGGAGGGGTCGCCGTTCGCGGTCGACCTGGACCAGCGCTGGGAGGCGAACGTCCTCGTCCAGCGCCTCAGCGTGCGGGACGGGGCGGCGCATCCGCTCTACGCGCTCGCGACCCGCAGCGCCGGGCCGCAGGCGTCGCGGCTGCAGCGTCTCTTCGCCGTCCCGGGCGGCGACGGCACGGAGCACCTCGCGTTCGTCCTCGGCCTCTGCGGCGGGCTCGCGTGCGGCGCGTCCGAGGTCTGGATCCTCGACCCGGTCGCCGGCGGCGTCGCGCCGCTCGCCAAGCTCGCGGTCGCGCAGTCGCCGGTCGTGGACCTGCGGGCCGACGGGACGCTCGAGGTCGTGGAGAGCGCGGATCGCCTCGGCATCGGCACGCTCCTGATCCGGACGCTCCGGTGGGAGGGCGGGCACTACCGCGTCGAGAGCGCGACGCGTCAGCGCGTTGGTCCAAGGTAGCCTTGCCCCTCGCCGAGCGTCTCATCCACCGCATCCGCTCGCGCGGGCCGATCACCTTCGCCGAATTCATGGAGGCCGCGCTGTTCGATCCGGATGACGGCTACTACGCGACGAAGGCCGCGATCGGGTTCGAGGGTGCGGACTACTTCACGTCGGCCGACCTCGGCCCGTCGTTCGGGCGCGCGCTCGCGCGGATGGCGGTGGACGCGTGGGCGGCGCTCGGGCGCCCATCCCGCTGGGACCTCGTCGAGGCGGGCTCGGGCAAGGGCACGGTGATGCGCGACCTCCTCGCCTCGCTCGAGCGCGAGCGCCCCGACGCGGCGCGCGCCGCGCGGCCGGCGATCGTCGAGGTCTCCCCGCGCCTGCGCGAGCAGCAGGCGGTCGCGCTCGCCGGGCGGGAGATGCGCTGGGCGACGGCGGCCTACGGGCTTGCGCCGGTCCACGGGCTGATCTTCGCGAACGAGGTGCTCGACGCGTTCCCGGTGCACGTGCTGGTGCGCACGGAGGACGGCGTGCGCGAGGCGTACGTCGTCGAGCGAGACGGCGCGCTCGTCGAGACGCTGCGAGCGCCGAGCCACGCCGACCTGCGCTGGCGCGTCCCGCAGGCGCTGCCCGTGGGCGGGCGCTGGGAGGTGAGCACCGCGGCCGAGAGCTGGGTCGCCCAGGTCGCGGCGGCGCTCACGAGTGGGTACCTGCTGCTCATCGATTACGCCGACGACGAGGCGGGACTGCTCGCTCGGATGGGGAGCGGGACGGTACGCGGGTTCAGCCGCCATCGCCTCGTCGGTGATCCCCTCGAGCGCCCCGGCGAGATGGACATCACCGCGACGGTCGACCTCACGGCGATCCGCCGCGCGGCGGAGGGCGCGGGGCTGCGCCTCGTCGGCACGGGCACGCAGCGCGACGTCCTCGCCCGGCTCGGGATCCGCGAGCCGGCCGCGCGTCCCGCGACGCCGCTCGAGCAGCTGCGCGCGGCGAGTCGCCGCTCGGCCGTCGACACGCTGCTCGATCCGCGCGGGCTGGGCGCGTTCCGCGTGCTCCTGTTCGCGAAGGACGCGCCCGCGGACGGGTTCCGACCATTCGCGACGACGCGCTAGACTCGGTCCAGCACGGGCACGTAGCTCAGCTGGTCAGAGCACTTGCTTGACATGCAAGAGGTCCCGCGTTCGAGCCGCGGCGTGCCCACACGCGAGTGCTGTGGAATGACACTTTGCGTGTCGTTCCTGGACAGCCACGCTTCGTTCAGACAGTTCTGTCCTCGTCCTTCCCTCCCCGGGCGCTCGCCGAAGGATCGAGGATCCGCAGCTCCCTGAAGTAGGTCCGGTAGAAGCCGCGATCGCGAGTGAGGAGCCTGTCGGCCTGAAGTCTCGCGTGGGCGCCGACCAGGAAGTCGGCGACCAGCCGGGTGCGCGGACCTCCGCGGCGCCGGTAGGATCGCCAGGCCACGCCAGCGGCCATGGCCGCGGCGACGCCGATCGGACTGAAGTCGAGCCCGAGCTGTTCCATCGCTTGCTGAGCCTGCGCGGCGCTGGGGAACGTTGCCGCGACCTCGGCCCACACCATTTCGCAGGCGATGACACCTCCGTCGGCGATCGCCTCGCGTAGCGCCTCCTTCGACCGTGGGCCGAAGGATGGATCTGGCTCGAAGATGTCGATGAGGATGGTCGGATCGACGGCCGTGATCACCTCCGCCTACGGAGACCGGGACCGCGCATCTCCTGAATGAGGGCGTCCGTGCGTCGCCCCTGACCGAGGATCCCATACACGGCGTCGACCCGGTCGCGCGGCGCGGCCTTTCGTGCGACAAGCCGGCCGCGTTCTTCCTCGAATTCCAGCGCGTCGCCAGCGCGGAGGCCGAGGCGGTCGCGCAGCGCCTTCGGTATGGTGACTTGGCCCTTCTCGCTGACCGTTGTCTTCATACGGCGATGGTAGGAATTCCTACTCTGTTGGTCAACATCCGGTCGTGGAGCGGCTTGGCGCTCTAGTCTGCCAGCCCCGCTCCGGCGATGCCCACGACCGCCAGTCCATGGGCCCGCGCACCGAGCGCCAGTTCCTCATCGTGCGTGGCCATCACCGGTGCGACGCCGGCCGCCCCCTTCCAGAGGAGCGCCGTCGCGAGATGGATCGCGTCCAGCGTGCCGAGCCGCGTCGGCATCGGCTGGGCCGCCCGATCGAGCACCGCGGCATCGATGTCGACCAACTCGAGGGACGCGACCAGCGACATGATCGCGGCGCGGCGCACTGCGACCTCCTCGTCACCGAGGCCGGCGCGGAGCCGAAGGCGATCGAGCGTGCGGAGGCTCTCGACCGTGACCAGGGCGCTCGAGACGCCTCGCTCGACCTGCGTCCACTCGGGCAAGGCGTCGGGCTGCGCCAATGCGACACGCAGCAACACGGATGCGTCCACGTACGCGATCACCGATGGCCCTGTCGCTCCTCGAGGAGCAGCCGGACGACGTCGATCTTCAGCTTCTGGGCTGGCGGAATGCGGACGCGACCTGGCCTCGGCGTGCCCGGCGCCGGCTTCCGGACGCGGAGGGTGGCGCGCTCACGTATGGGGGCGATCCGCGCGACGGGTGTGTCGCGATCCAGAACGGTGATGACCTCGCCGCCCCGGACGGCGCGCAGATGCTCGCTGAGCCGCGCCTTGAGCTCCGCTATACGCACCTGTTTCATGGTCACATGATGACCAGAAGTGGTCAACATCGCAAACACCGCGCGCGAGAGACCGCCCCGGCCAGCGCCTACCGTCGCTCGAGCGTGAGCGTCCCCTCCGACGGTCCTTGCTTCGCCGTCGCGAAGCGCAGCGTGACGTAGCCGCCCTCGAAATACGGCTTCGTCATGTCGCCCCAGTGCGGCGCGAACGGCTGGCCGGCCTGTCCGGTCGCGTAGATGACGCGCGTCGCCTCGAGGTCGGCGAGGTCCACGACCATGCGCATCGAGGGGTGCGTCCCCTGGGCGTACGGCTTCTTCATGTCGAACGGCGCGTTGTCGACCGTGTAGAAGGCGCCGTCGTTCGCCGTCGGACCGATGTTGAACACGAACGGCAGGACCTGCCCCAGCGGATGATCGAAGGTGACCCGGTGCAGGTCGCCCCACTTCCACGCCGCCACATCCGGTCCGAGCTTCTTCGTGAGGTCATCGAGCGCGTCGTCGAGGGCGAGGGCCGCGAGGTCGTCGCGCCCATGGTGGGCCGTATCCGAGAGGACGACGAACCACGGATGGTCGGGCGTGCGCACGAGCTCGTAGAGCGCGCCGCGCGCGTACACGCCGAGGTACTGCTTGTAGAGGTCGGGACCCAGTTTGTCGCGGAACGTGCGCTCGAGCATCCGGAGCGTCCAGGCCCAGTAGATCGCGGGCGCGGCTTGATCCTTGCGCATCGCCCCGTCCCAGTCGCGCAGGATCCGCTGCGCCGCGCGCGCGCGGTCGCCGCCGACGCGCATCTCGCGGAGGAACGGCAGGAACCGATCCGTCGAGACGTCGACGACGTCCATCTGGATGCGCGAGAGGTCGTCGGGGCCGAGCTTGTCGCTCGCGCGGAGGAGCTGCTGGATGCGCTGCGCGCGGAAGCCCGGGTCGTGCTCGTTGCTGATCTTCCGCGGGTAGCGGTCGACGATGCGCTGGTTCGCCGTCACGATGAGGCCCTCGGGCGGGTCGAAGACGCTCGGCAGCTCGTCGAAGGGGATGAAACCCTGCCACTCGTGCCGCCCGTCGGAGCCGCTCACGGGGACGTCGCCCGCCTCGCGGCCCCCGGGACGGATCGGGATCTTCCCGGTCGCCTGATAGCCGATGTGCCCGTCGACGTCCGCGTACACGAAGTTCTGCGCCGGGACGTCCCAGTCGCGCAGCGCCTCCCGGAAGCTCTGCCAGTCGCTCGCCCGGTTCAGCTTGAACACCGAGTCGACGAGGTGGCCGGGGTCGAGCGCCGTCCACCGGAGCGCGACCGTCTCCCGGACACCTTCCATGACGGTCGTGATGACCGGGCCGTGCCGCGTCTCCATGACGTCGATCTTCACCGGCTCGGCGCCCTTCACCTTGATCGTCTCGCTCACGATCGTCGCGGGCTCCGACCGGCCCTGGTACACGAGCCGCAGCGGGTCCGCCGGATCGCGCTGCTCGATGAAGAGGTCCTGGACGTCGGGCCCCTCGTTCGTGACGCCCCAGGCGATCCGGGCGTTGTGGCCGATCACGACCCCGGGCACCCCCGGGATGGAGTAGCCGGCCACGTCCCAGCCCGCACCGGACAGGTGCCCGAGGTACCAGATGGAAGGGTTGCGCACGCCGAGGTGCGGGTCGTTCGCGAGGAGCGGCTTGCCGGAGCGCGTCCGCGTCCCGCTCAGGACCCAGTTGTTGCTCCCGATCTCCGCGCGCCCAGCGTCGCCGAGGAACGCGGCGAGCTGCTCGGCACCGGGGATCCGCACGGTCGCTCCTCCCGCGGGCGACCGCACCGGGGCCGGTACCGCCGCGACCTCGAGTGCATCGGGCGGCTCGGCGGAGGCGACGATCGCGGGGGTCGGCGCGGTCGACGGCGGGAAGAGGACCGTGAGGGCGTCGTCGCCGAGGCGCTGCGCGACGCTCTGCCGCAGGAGCTCGGAGGTCAGGTTCCCCGAGAGGTCCCAGGCCATGATCTTGCCGATGACGATCGAGTCGGCCGGGCGCCACGGCTCCCAGGACACGCCGAGGATGAGGAACTCGAGCGGCGGCGAGGCGCGATGCGTCTCGGCGTACTCGTTCACCCCGTCCGCGTACGCCTGAAGGAACGCGCGTGTGTCGGCGCCGAGGATCTCCGCCTCGCGCGTCGCGACGCGGTACCAGCCGAGCGTGCGCACGAACTTGTCGGCGTCGAGCGCGGGCGCGCCGACCATCTCCGAGAGGCGCGCCTGCCCGATCGCGCGGAGGAAGGCCATCTGCCACAGCCGGTCCGAGGCCGTGACGTAGCCCTGGACGTACGCGAGGTCGTGAGCGGTCGTCGCGTAGATGTGGGGGATGCCGGCCGGGTCGCGGACGACCTGGGCGGGACCGTCGAGGCCCGCCAGGCGTTCCGTCCCGGTGACCGCCGGGTAGGACCGCCGCAGGACCGCGACCGCGGCCGCGCTGGACACGACCGCGACCACGAGGAGGAGGGCGACGACGCCGACCAGCGCGCGGCGCCGAGTGATGCGCGGTCGCTTCATCGTCGGCCGGTCAGCATACCAACCGAGCGAACCTAGGCGAACCTCCGTAGTCCTCTTGACCACGGTCTGGCACGTACGCACCGTGGAGGCCGGTGGACCCGAACGTCGTCCTCCCGCTCCTCTCGTCCCTCGTGAGCTTCGTCTTCTTCGGTCTCGTGCTCGCGCAGTGGGTCGAGCGCCGGCGCAGCTTCCAGCTCGTGTGGGCGATCGGGCTCCTCTGGTACGGGATCAGCGCCGGGACCGAGTTCCTCGGCGGCGCGACCGGGTGGAGCGAGCCCCTCTACCGGACCTGGTACCTGATCGGCGCGTTCTTCGTCGCGGCGTACCTCGGCATGGGCACGATCTACCTCCTCGGGCGGACGCGCTTCGGCTACTTCGTCGCCGTGACGCTCCTCCTCGGCGGCCTCTTCGGCCTCTCGATCCGCGGCCGGTATCCCGACAGCGGCGCGCTCGGGACGGCGGTGATCGCGTTCGCGGCCGCGGCGGCGACGGCGGTCGCGCTCGCGACGTGGCGGAAGCGCGAGTGGTCCGCGCACGTGACGATGGCGATCCTCGCCCTCGGCTCGCTCGGCGTGACGTACCTCGTGCTCACCGCGGCGATCGAGCCGCCGGGATGGGCGGTCGATCCGGCGACGCACGTCCCGGTGGGGGAGCGCGTCCCCGGCGCGATCCGCGTCCTCGCGGCGCCGTTCAACATCGTCGGCGCCCTGGCGCTCGTGTTCGGCGCGCTGTTCTCGGCGTACGTGTTCATGCCGAAGCGCAAGGTCCTGCGGAGCCGCGCGCTGCCGCCCGCCGCGGCGCAGGTCTACGGCCTGGTCGCCGTCGCCGTGAACTTCCTCGCCTCGCTGCCGCTCGCGTGGTCCGCCCTCCGGCGCGGCGACCTGCACTCGCGCGTGCCCTCGACGATCCTCATCGCGATCGGCGGGTTCATCCCCGGTATCACCAGCGGCCTGAACCGCTTCGGGATCACGTGGGCCTTCTACCTCGGCGAGCTGCTCGGCGTGCTCCTCATCTTCGCCGGGTTCCTCGTCAGCACCGAGGTGTTCGCGTCGCGCGTCGGCCTCGGCCGCGTCGCCATCGACCGGCCTTCGCCCGCCGCCTGAGGCCCTCCGCCTCCGCTGCCGGGCCTCAGCGTATGCTTCGCGTCACGCGACGACGCGGACACGTCGTTCGGGTGCGCGCCACGCAGCGAGCCGGGACGGTGAGAGCCGGCGGAGAGCGACCGGAGCGGCACCACCGCCGAGCGACGCGGGTCCGGCCCCATACAGCCGGGGCACAAGCGCCGCCGCAAGGCGGAAGCAGGGTGGGACCGCGAGCGACCGCCTCGTCCCTGTAGACGAAGGCGGTCGTTGTGTTCTGGGGGTACCACCATGGCGAAGCAGCTCGGACGCAGGCCGCAGCACGGTGAGGAGGATCCGCTCCATCCGCTGCGGCACTCGACGGCGCACGTGATGGCCGGGGCGGTCATGGATCTCTTCCCGGGCACCAAGCTCGGCATCGGCCCCGCGGTGAAGGACGGCTTCTACTACGACCTCGCGGTCCCACGCCCGATCGCGCCCGACGACTTGCCGCGGATCGAGGCGCGCATGCGCGAGATCGTGAAGGCGGACGTTCCCTTCGAGCACAAGCAGATGTCGCGGGAGGAGGGGATCCGGTACTTCCGCGAACGCGGTCAGGACTTCAAGGTCGACCTCATCCAGAGCTTCGACACGGCCGAGGGCGCGGCGGGCTCCGCCGGGGGCGAGAACGCCGGCTCGGTCTCCATCTACCGGCACGGTGACTTCGTCGATCTCTGCAAGGGCCCGCACGTGCGGCGGACCGGCGAGATCGAGGCCTTCAAGCTCATGTCCATCGCGGGGGCGTACTGGCGCGGCGACGAGACGAAGCCGCAGCTGACGCGGATCTACGGGACCGTCTGGCCCTCGCAGAAGGACCTCGACGCCTACCTCGAGAGGCTGAAGGAGATCGAGCGCCGCGATCATCGCGCGCTCGGGCGGGACCTCGAGCTCTTCCGCATCGACGACGAGCTCGGCAGCGGCCTGGTGCTCTGGCTGCCGAACCTCTCCGTCGTGCGCGAGGAGCTCGAGGCGTGGTGGCGGCGTGTGCACCACGAGCGCGGCTACACGCTCGTCTACACGCCGCACATCGCGCACGAGCGCACCTACCAGCGCTCGGGCCACCTCGACAAGTACGGCGAGTACATGTACGGGCCCTTGCTGTTGGACGACGGTGGGGGGTCCTCGAGTGCTCGTCCGGACCAGGCGGGGGGTCCTCGGGGGGCGAAGCCCCCCGGTAGCGCGTTCTGGATCAAGCCCATGAACTGCCCGGGACACATCAAGGTGTTCCAGTCGCGGATCCGCTCATACCGCGAGCTGCCGCTGCGCATCGGCGAGCTCGGCACGGTGTACCGGTACGAGCGCGGGGGGACGCTGCACGGCATGCAGCGCGTCCGTGGCTTCACGCAGGACGACAGCCACATCTTCTGCGGCTGGTCACAGGCGCAGGAGGAGATCGGCAAGGTCTTCGACCTCGCGATGGAGTTCATGCGCCTCTTCGGCTACTCGGACCCCGTCGTCTACCTCTCGACCCGCCCCGAGCGGCGCCTCGGGACGGACGAGATGTGGGACAAGGCCGAGAACGCGCTGCGCGCGGCGCTCGGCGTGCGCGAGGTCCCGTACAAGATCGACGAGGGCGGCGGCGTCTTCTACGCGCCGAAGATCGACATCAAGGTCATGGACGCGATCGGACGCGAGTGGCAGGGCCCGACGATCCAGATCGACCTCAACCTACCGGAGCGGTTCGACGTCACGTTCGTGAACGAGAAGGGGGAGCGCGAGCGGGCGGTCATGGTCCACCGCGTCCTCTTCGGGAGCCTCGAGCGCTTCGTCGGCGGGCTGATCGAGCACTACGCCGGCAACTTCCCGCTGTGGCTCAACTGGGAGCAGGTGGCGATCGTGCCGGTGCGCGAGGACGCGATGGAATACGCGCGGCGCGTCGCCGGCGAGCTCCGGGAGAGGCGCCTCCGCGTGCACCTCGACGCACCGCCGCTCGCGGACATGCGCGAGCGCATCCGCGAGGCGCAGCACCGGCGCGCGAACTACATCGTCGTCGTCGGCGCGAAGGAGGCCGAGGCCGAGACCGTGTCCGTCCGGCTCCGCGGCGCGGCCAAGGGCCAGGAGGAGCGTGGCGTGAAGCTCGCCGACTTCGTCCAGCGCGTCGTGCGCGAGCGCGACGAGCGGTCGCTGCCGCGGGACTTCAAGCCGGGTGACGAGGGTCCGAGCGTGGCCGCGTCGCTGGAATGACGGACGTCGCCGAGGGCGCGCCCGTCCTCGACGGCGAGCGCGTGCGGCTGCGGCCGCCCCGCGACGAGGACGCGGCGCACTTCGTGCGCTGGGCGAACGACCCGGAGTTCGCGTGGTGCCAGTGGGGTCGCGGCCCGGGCCGCTTCCGCGATGCAGCCGCGGTGCGCGAGTGGTGGCGCATCTTCCCCGAGCGCGACGGTCGGCTGTTCGTGATCGAGCATCCGGGCGGGAAGGCCGCCCTTCCTCTTGCGGCGGGCTCCGCCGCCTTCCACCCCCAGGAACCCCGCCCGATCGGGTTCGTCAACTACTGCGACTGGCGGCCGAAGCCGCGCTCGTGCGAGGTCGGGATCGGCATCGGCGAGCGCGCCCTCTGGTCGACGGGCCTCGGGCGGGACGCGCTGCGCACTCTCATGCGCCACCTCGTCGACGATCTCGGCGCGCACCGCATCACGCTCGACACGCTCGCGTTCAACGATCGCGCCGTCGCGTCCTACAGAGCGTGCGGCTTCGACGTGGAGGGGATCCTGCGCGACGAGGTACCCGCTCCGGACGGCACCTACCTGGATGCGGTGCTCATGGCCTACGTGGTGGGACGGACGCGGCCGGCGTTCGATCCGACACCCGTCACGCTCGAGGGGGACCACGTGCGGCTCGAGGCGCTCCGGATGGAGCACGCGGCGGAGCTCTTCGCGGCCCTCCGGGATGCGGACTGGACGTTCGTCGGGTACGGGCTGCCCGAGCCATCCCGCGCGACCGTCGACGACATGGCGGCCTTCATCCGCAGCGCGCTCGACCGACAGATCCTCGGCGAGCACATGCCCTGGATCACACGGAGGGTGACGGATGGCCGGGCCATCGGCACGACGCGCTACGGCGCGATCGACCGCGCGAACCGCTCCGTCGAGATCGGCTGGACGATCCTCGGTCCGGAGGGACGGCGGACGGTGGCGAACACGGAGGCGAAGTACCTCCAGCTCCGTCACGCCTTCGAGACGCTCGGCGCGGTGCGCGTGTGGCTCAAGACGGACGTGCGCAACGAGCGGTCCCGGCGGGCGATCGAGCGGATCGGCGCGAAGCTGGACGGGATCGTCCGCAACGAGCGCCTCGTGCGGGACGGACACCTGCGGGACGCCTGCTACTACTCCTTCATCGACCGCGACTGGCCCGAAGCGAAGGCGCGCTTGGAGGCGCTGCTCGCGCGGTGACGCACCTGCTAGACTGGCCGCAGTTGAAGTCCCTCCTCTCTGCGGAGCCGCTCTGAGCCGCCAGCCAAGGAGCGTGCCCTCATAGCCGAGCTCCGGGTCAATGACCAGATCCGCGTCCCCACCGTGCGCCTCGTCGGTGTCGACGGCCAGCAGCTCGGCGTCGTGCCCACGCCGCGCGCGCTCGCGCTCGCCCAGAGCGAGGGCTACGACCTCATCGAGGTCGCCCCGAACGCCGTCCCGCCGGTCTGCCGGATCGGCGACTACGGCAAGCTGCGCTATGAGGCCCAGCAGAAGGAGCGCGAGGCCAAGAAGAAGCAGCGGACGATCACGTGGAAAGAGGTCCGCATCGCGCCGAAGATCGACGACCACGACCTCGACACGAAGATCCGGACCGCCCAGCGCCTCCTCGGGCACGGCGACAAGCTCAAGCTCGTCGTGCGCTTCCGCGGACGCGAGCTCGCGCACCCGGACCGCGGCCGCGTGCTCCTGCTCCAGATGGCCGAGCGCCTGAAGGACGTCGCGGTCATGGACCGGCCGCCGCTCCTCGAGGGCCGCCAGATGCTCATGGTCATGTCGCCGGTGCGCCCCGGTCAGCCAGCCGCGCAGCCGTCGGCCGCGCCGGCCCAGCCGGCACCCGCGCCGCGGCCCGCGGCGCCCGCGCCCGCAGCGACCCGGCCGGCCGCCGCGACAGCGACGACGGCGCCGGCAGCCGCTCGTCCGGCGGCCGTTCCCTCAGCGGCCGTGCGTGCTCAAGCGACGACGGCGCCGCGTCCGGCGAGCGCACCCGCGGCCACTCCGCGTCCCGCCCCCGCGCGACCCGCCGCGGCTCGCACGCAGCGCCCCGCCTGACCTACACTGACCACTCCCACCGCCACCGCGTGCTGTTCGCGCGCGTGTGAAAGGAAGGACATGCCGAAGATCAAGTCACACAGCGGCGCGAAGAAGCGGTTCGAGGTGACCGGCAAGGGCAAGCTGCGCCGGGCGAAGGCGTACAAGGGTCACCTCAACCAGCACAAGGACCCCGCGCGGAGGCGGCGTCACCAGGGCAAGGGCCTCGTCGCCAAGGGTGACCTCGCGCTCGTGCGGAAGCTCCTGCCGCATCTGTAGGGAGAGCAACGGATGGCACGTGTGAAGCGCGGCGTCGCCGCGCACAAGAAGCACAAGAAGCTCCTCGCGGCGGCCGAAGGCAGGCGCGGCGCGAAGCGCAGGCTCGTCCGCCCGGCCCGCGAGGCCGCGTTCCACGCGCTCGCGTACGCGATGCGCGACCGGCGCGCGCGCAAGGCGCAGTTCCGCGCCCTCTGGATCGCGCGGATCAACGCCGCATCGCGCCAAGCGGGCGTGTCGTACAGCCGGCTGATGGCCGCGATGCGCGCCGCGGGCACCCAGCTGGACCGCAAGGTCCTCGCGGACATGGCCGTGCGCGACCCGAAGGTGTTCCGGCTCTACGTCGAGCAGCTGAAGGACGGCGCCTTTACCGATCGGGCCGAGCGCTCGTAGGTCCACCGGGCGCGCAGACCGAGGCGCCGCAAGCGCCGAGGTCGAGCACCCGGGCCGAGCGAGGGGCTTTGCCCCGAGCGAGGTCGGATTGGAGAGCGCGCATCCTAGCGATGATGGCCCGCCTTTCGTAGAGGACGGAAGGCGGGCTTCCTCTTTCCGAAGGGAGTGATGAAGACGAGCATCGATCTCAAGGGGGTCGCGGCCAGGGCCGAGGCGGAGATCGCCGCCGCGGCGGATGAGCCCGCCCTCGAGGCGCTGCGCGTGCGCTACCTCGGCCGCAAGGACGGCGAGATCACCCGCGCCCTGAAGGAGCTCCCCGGCCTACGGGCCGAGGAGCGCCCGGCGTTCGGTGCTGCCGCGAACGCGGCGAAGGTGCGGATCGAGAGCGCGCTCGAGCGGCGGAGCGGCGCGCTGCGCGAGGCCGCGCTCCAGCGCGACCTCTCCGGCGTCGCGCTCGACCTCACCCTCCCGCCACGCCGCCTGCGCGTCGGCCGCTACCACCCCATCAGCCGGACGATCCGGGAGATCACGCGCATCTTCAGCGGCATGGGCTTCGAGGCGGTCGAGGGGCCCGAGGTCGAGTGGGACTACTACAACTTCGAGGCGCTGAACATCCCGCCCGACCATCCGGCGCGCGACAAGTTCAGCACGCTCTGGGTGCAGGCCGAGGGCACCATGGAGGTCGCCCTCGCCGCGGGCGGGGGGAGCCGCGCGGCCACGGCCGCGGGACGGCCGCAGCCGATGCTCCTCCGGACGCACACGTCGCCGATGCAGATCCGCGTCATGGAGCAGCGCCGGCCGCCGGTCCGGGTGATCGTGCCGGGCCGCTGCTTCCGGTTCGAGGCGACCGACCCATCGCACGAGAGCGTCTTCTTCCAGTACGAGGGCCTCGCCATCGACGAGCAGCTGACGATGGCCGATCTCAAGGGGGTCCTCTACTCCTTCGCGCGCCAGCTGTTCGGCGGCGAGCGCAAGGTCCGCTTCCGGCCCGACTACTTCCCGTTCACCGAGCCGTCGGCGGAGATCGCCTTCGACTGCTTCGTCTGCGACGGGACCGGCGTCACGAACGACGGCCGGTGCCGGACGTGCAACGGCTCGGGGTGGATCGAGGCCGCGGGCTGCGGCATGGTCCACCCCGAGGCGTTGCGGCGTGTCGGATACGACCCGGCGAAGTACCAGGGCTTCGCGTTCGGCGGCGGCGTCGAACGGCTGGCGATGCTCCTCACCGGGACGGCGGACATCCGCCAGTTCCACCAGAACGACCTGCGCTACCTGGAGAGCGTATGAACGCACCTGGTCGAGCGAGGAGCGGCTTGCCGTGACGAGCGAGTCCACCAGCCGTGAGCGTGGCTCCGGCGGAAGCCGGAGCTAGAGCAAGATGCCGTCGCTCCGGGCGCCCCTCTCCTGGCTGCGCGAGTACGTGCCGCTGACCGTCCCGCCCGACGAGATCGCCGAGCGGCTCCACATGGCCGGCGTCGAGGTCGACCACGTCGAGCGCACGGGTGCCTGGGGCGACAACGTCCACGTCGCGCGCATCGATGCGCTCGAGAAGCATCCGAACGCCGACAAGCTGCAGCTCGCGACGGTCGACTACGGCGACGGCCGACGGAAGACCGTCGTCACGGGCGCGTTCAACATCGCCGTCGGCGACGTCGTCCCGTACGCGGAGTCCGGCGCCGAGATCGTCGACGGCCACACCGGCGAGCGCACCGTGCTCCGGCCGCGGCCGATGCGCGGCATCCTCAGCGAGGGCATGGTCCTGTCCGCCAAGGAGCTCGGCCTCGGGGACGACCACGAGGGGATCCTCATCCTCGACAAGGCGCTCCCCGTCGGCGCGCTCCTCCGCGACGTGCTCGGCGAGACGATCATCCAACTCGAGATCGCTCCGAACCGCCCCGACACGCTCGCGATCCTCGGTGTCGCGCGCGAAGCTTCGGCGATCTTTGGCGCGCCGCTCCGCCAGCCGGCCATGGAGCCGCTCGCGTACCGGCTCGACCCGTCGCTCCTCACGGTGCGCATCGAGGACCCCGAAGCGTGCCCGCGGTTCGCGGCGGCCTATCTCACCGACGTCGCGAGGAGCGGGTCGCCGGCGTGGATGCAGCAGCGCCTCCGCGCCGCCGGCATGCGGCCGATCGACGCCGTCGTCGACATCACGAACTACGTCATGCTCGAGCTCGGACAGCCGCTGCACGCGTACGACGCGGAGCGCCTGCGCGGGCGCGCCCTCGTCGCCCGGCTGGCGCGCCACGGCGAGTCGCTGCGCACGCTCGACGGCATCGACCGCATCCTCCGGCCGACGGACCTCGTCATCGGCGACGAGGAACGCCCGCTCGGCCTCGCCGGGATCATGGGCGGCGAGGACTCGGAGATCCGTGCGACGACCACGACGATCGCGCTCGAGTGCGCGTCGTTCGAGCCGCGGCGGATCCGGCGGTCGACCGAGCACCACGCGCTCCACGGGTCCAGCGGCAGCGCGGCCGCCCGGCGGTTCGGCCTCGACCTCAGCCCGGAGCTCGTCCCGCTCGCGCTCGCGCGCGCGGTCCACCTCTTGCGCGAGCACTGCGGCGCTCGCCTCGTCGGCGCCGTCGACGTGTATCCGCGGCCGCGACAGGTGCCGAACGTGCGCCTGCGGTTCAGCGACATCGGACGCGTCCTCGGCGCCGAGATCGGCCGCGAGGAGGCGGTCGACGCGCTGCGCCGGCTCGGCTTCGCGCACGCCGAGCTCGGCGACCAGCTCGTCGTCACACCGCCGGCGATCCGCACCGACATCGCGATCCCCGAGGACATCGTGGAGGAGGTCGCGCGGATCGTCGGCTACGACCGCATCCCGGTGCGCGTGCCGACCGGCGTCCTCCCGCTGCACGAACGCCGTCCGCTCGAGCAGCTGCGCGAACGCGTGCGGGACGCGCTCGTCGGCTTCGGCCTCCAGGAGACGATCTCGTACGCGCTCATCGATCCCGCGTGGCTGACGCGACTGACGGGGGACGGGACGGCGATCGCGCCCGACCCGCTGCCGATCGCGAACCCGACGAGCGTCGCGCAGTCGGTGCTGCGTCCCACCCTGCGCGCGAGCATGCTCGACACCGCGGCGCGCAACCTCCGGCACCGCAGGGGCGTCGCGATCTTCGAGATCGATCCGGTCTACCTCGCGCGGCGCGGCGACCTGCCCGAGGAGCGCTGGACGATCGCGATCCTCCTCGCGGGGCAGGCCGAGCCCGCGTGGGAGAACGAGACGTGGCTCGTGCCCGAGCGCGACTGGGACTGGCACGACGTCGACGGGATGGCCCACGGCCTCGCGGACGCGCTCGGCCTCGGTCCCTTCGACGACCGGACGCGTCGCCCGGCGGCGGGTCTGCACCCGGCCCGGTCGTACGCGCTCAGCCACCGCGGACGCGTCGCGTTCACCATCGGACAGCTCGACCCGCGGGTCGCGCACCTCTGGGAGGTACCGGGCTCGACATTCATCGCGGAGATCGACCTCGCCGCGCTCCTCGATGTCCGTCGGCCCGCCCAGGCGGTGACGCCGCCACGATTCCCGGCCGCCTGGCGAGACCTCGCGTTCGTGGTGGACGAGGGGATCTCGTGGGCCGACGTCCTCGGCGACATCGAAGCGGCCGGTCAGAAGGCGGGGCTCGAGGCGACGGCGCTGCGCGACGTCTACCGCGGCCCGCAGGCCGGCGAGGGGAAGAAGTCGTTCGCGGTGCGGCTCACCTTCCGCTCCGCGAGCGCGACGCTGTCCGACGCCGAGGTCGACCGCGCGATCGCGCGCATCGAAGGCCGCCTCAGGCACCGATACGGCGCCGCTGTGCGCTCCACGTAGGCGGTCCTAAGGCGGGAGCCGAGTTCGACGCGACGCGGTCCCTTCGCGGCCCACGTCTGTACAAGTACCCGATCCCATCGACGCCGGTTCAATGGTCGTCCGGCACGCGCGCATGTTGCGACCGGCACGTGCAGGGGGTACCGTGCCGCCCACTCGGATGCCAGGGCGGGAGCCCGCGGCGGCGCGGGCAGTTCTGTCCGAACGACAGCGAAGGAGGAGGCATGGGAACCAAGATCTGGTCTCGCGCGCTCGCTGTAGCGGTGATCGCGGGCCTCGTGTTCGCCGCCTGCGGTCAACAGGCCGCTCCGGCAGCCACGGCGGCCCCGACCACCGCAGCGACCACCGCGCCGACCGCGGCGCCGACCCAAGCGGCGCAGCGCGGAGCGGGGGGCAACCTCACGATCCTGTACTGGCAGGCGGTCACGGTCCTCAACAGCCATCACTCGCAGGGCACCAAGGACTACGACGGATCTCGTCTTCAGATCGAACCGCTCGCGGCGATGGGTCCGGACGGGAAGCCCGTCGCGGTCCTCGCGGCTGAGGTCCCGACGGTCGCGAACGGCGGCGTCGCGAAGGACTTCACGACCATCACGTGGAAGCTGAAGCCGAACGTCAAGTGGTCGGACGGCAGCGACTTCACTTCGGCCGACGTCGTCTTCACCTGGAAGTACGTCAGCGACCCCAAGAGCGCGGCGACGGACTCGTCGTCCTACGACAATGTGAAGACCGCCGAGGCCGTCGACAAGACGACCGTGAAGGTGACCTTCAAGGAGCCGACGGCGAACTACTACCAGGCGTTCGTCACCGGCTACGGGAACATCCTCCAAGAGAAGCAGTACAAGGACTTCATCGGCGAGAAGGCCAAGGACGGACCGAAGATCCCGGTGGGGACGGGCCCGTACAAGGTCAAGGAGTTCAAGCCGAACGACGTCGTCCTGTACGAGATCAACCCGAACTACCGCGACCCGAACAAGCCGTACTTCAAGACCGTCACGTTCAAGGGTGGCGGCGACGCGACGTCGGCGGCGCGCGCGGTCTTCCAGACCGGCGACGTCGACTACGCGTGGAATCTCCAGGTCGAGGCGACCATCCTGAAGCCGATGATCGATGCCGCTGACAGCAAGGCGGTCTTCGTCTCGGCGACCTCGCCGAACGTCGAGCGGCTGCTCCTCAACCGGAGCAACCCCGACCCGTCGCTCGGTGACAAGCGCGGCGAGCCGGACCAGGCGCACCCGTTCCTGTCCGACCTGAAAGTGCGCAAGGCCCTCGCCATGGCGGTCGACCGCAAGCCCATCGCGGACCTCTACGGTGGCGGGCTGGCCGGCGAGGGGACCTGCAACATCGTGTCGGGCGTGCCCGACGCGACGTCGAAGGCCACGGCGAGCATGGATGTCTGCAAGTTCGATCTCGCCGCGGCCAACAAGCTCCTCGACGAGGCCGGCGCGACGAAGGGCGCCGATGGCAAGCGCTCCTACAAGGGCAAGCCCATGAAGATCGTCTACCAGACGACGGTGAACCCGCTCCGCCAGAAGGAGCAGGAGGTCGTCAAGAACGGGTGGACGCAGCTCGGTATCGACGTCGAGCTGAAGTCGGTGAACGCCGGCGTCTTCTTCGGGCGTGAGGGCAACGACACGGCGTCGAAGTTCTTCACCGACGTCGAGATGTTCACGAACGGCGCGGAGTCCCCGGACTTCCAGAGCTACCTGGCCGGGTGGACCTCCGAGGAGATCAAGACGAAGGCCGGCAACTGGGCCGGCAACAACTACGAGCGCTACTCCAACAAGGACTACGACGCGCTGGCCGCGCAGCTGAAGAAGGAGACCGACACGGCGAAGCGCAACGAGATCTTCATCAAGATGAATGACATCCTCGTCTCCGACGTGGTGATCATTCCGCTCGTCGCGCGCAAGTCGCCGGTCTCTGGCGTCAGCAAGAAGCTCAAGGGCATCAAGCCGAATCCGTGGGACTCGGAGATGTGGAACATCGCCGACTGGACCAACTAGGGACGGCTGACCGCGTTCGCGACGTCGGCGGGGGCTCCGGCCCCCGCCGACGCGTTCCAGGGCGGGGACCGGGCCACATAATGTCGGGGGGACGATGGGGAAGTACATCCTGCGGCGTCTCCTGATCGCGATCCCGACCCTCCTGTTGATCAGCGTGGTCGTGTACGCGATCTTGGCCCTCGCGCCGGGCGACCCGCTCGCGCAGTTCGCGATCAACCCCGCGATCCCGCCCGAAGTGCGTGAGAACATCCGCCGCTCGCTCGGGCTCGACCAGCCCTGGCACATCCGGTACGTGAAGTGGCTGCTGGCCGCGGTCCAGGGCGATCTCGGCTACTCGTTCCAGAGCAAGGTCCCGGTCATGGACCTCATCTGGCAGCGGCTGCCGAACACGCTCGCCGTGCTGGGCGTCGCCTACCTGATCGCGGTGCTCCTGGCCATCCCCATCGGCGTGGTCTCGGCCGTGAAGCGCTACTCCTTCTTCGACCACGCCGCCACGACGTTCGCGTTCGTCGGCTTCTCGGTGCCGACCTTCTTCACCGGCATCATGCTCATCCTGCTGTTCAGCGTGAAGCTCCGGTGGCTGCCCTTCATCTATGACTCGACGCTGAAGGTGTCGCTCTTCGACATCGGCTCGATCGGCCACCAGCTGCGACAGTCGATCATGCCGATCACCGTCCTCGCGCTGTTCCAGACGGCGACCCTCGCACGGTTCGTGCGATCGGAGATGCTCGAGAACCTCCCGCTCGACTACGTGCGCACGGCGCGTTCCAAGGGACTGGCCGAGCGGCTCGTCGTCGTCCGCCACGTGCTGCGCAACAGCCTCATCCCGGTCGTCACGCTCGTGGCCCTCGGGATCCCGAGCGTCTTCGCGGGCGCGCTCATCACCGAGCAGATCTTCCGGATCCCGGGGATCGGCTCGCTGCTCATCAGCGGCATCGACAACAGCGACACGCCGGTCGTGATGGGGACGACCTTCATCTTCGCCGTCCTCGTCGTGCTGTTCAACATCGTGGCCGACGTCCTCTACGGGCTGCTCGACCCGCGGATCCGGTACGACTGACGTGGCGACGACGGCGGCGACCGACGTCCGGCTCGCGCCCGCCACGGAGTGGCGGCGGCCCGCGAGCTCGCTGTGGACCGACGCGTGGCACCAGTTCCGTCGCCACCGCCTCGCGATGGGCGGCGTCGTCGTGCTCGGCCTCATCGTGGTCACGACGCTCGCCGGCCCGCTGCTGTGGCCGATCCCCTACAGCAAGGTCGATTACGCGGCCGGGCTGCTCGCGCCGTCGACGGCGCACCCCTTCGGCACGGACGACCTCGGTCACGACCTCTTCGCGCGCGTGCTGTGGGGCGGCCGGATCTCCATGGCGGTCGGCCTCACCGCGGTGCTGTTCGCGATCACGCTCGGGACCTCCGTCGGCGCGATCTCCGGCTTCTTCGGCGGCCAGCTCGACAACGTGCTCATGCGGCTCACGGACATGTTCCTGTCGCTGCCGCAGCTCCCGCTCCTCCTGCTGACGATCTACCTCTTCCGCGACACGCTGCGGGAGATGGTCGGCCCCGAGGTCGGGATCTTCATCCTCATCGTCGGGGTCGTCGCAGCGCTCACCTGGATGCCGACGGCGCGCCTGGTCCGCGCGTCGTTCCTCTCGCTCAAGCAGAAGGAGTTCGTGGAGGCGGCGCGCACGGTGGGCGCGCCGAACGGGCGGATCATCGTGCGCCACATCCTCCCGAACGTCATGAGCCCCGTCCTCGTGTCGGCGACGATCGGCGTCGGCGCGGCGATCATCACCGAGTCCGCGCTGTCGTTCCTCGGGCTCGGCTTCCCACCGGACGTGCCGAGCTGGGGCCGCCTCCTCTACGACGCGCAGAACTACATGGACATCGCGCCGCACTGGGCCATCTTCCCGGGCCTCTTCATCTTCCTCACGGTCCTGTCCATCAACTACATGGGCGATGGACTGCGGGACGCGCTCGATCCGCGCCGTACCGGTCACTAGCCGGGCCCTGCCGCGGGCCTTCTACGCGCGCCCGACGCTCGTCGTCGCGCGCGCGCTGCTCGGCAAGACGCTCGTCCACGACGGACCGCGCGGGCTTCGCGTCGCGCGGATCGTCGAGGTCGAGGGCTATCTCGCGGACGACCCCGCGTCGCATGCGTACCGCGGCCTGACGCCGCGGAACGTGCCGATGTTCGGGCCACCCGGCCACGCGTACGTCTACGTCTCGTACGGCCAGCACGTCTGCATGAACGTAACGGCACGCAGCGCCGGCCGCCGCGCCGGCGCCGTGCTCCTGCGCGGCGTCGAGCCGCTCGATCCGGCCGACCCTCCGCGCTCCGCTCGCGGCCCCGGGCTCGTCGGCCGCTGGCTCGGCCTGACGACCGCGCACAGCGGCCTCGACCTCCTCGCGCCGCCGCTCACCATCCACGACGCGCCGCCGGTGCCTGCGCGGCTGGTCGGACGGTCGGCGCGCATCGGGCTCTCGGCGGGGCACACGCTCACGAAGGCGTGGCGGTTCTACGTCCGCGGGTCGCCGGGAGTATCGAGGTCCCCCAGGATGTGACCTGGTCGGGGCGGGACGGGTTTTCCTTTGAGGTGTGGTGCGAAGCGCGAGGCGCGCGTCGAACGTGGATCGCACGCGGTGGGACCAGCGGGGTCGGCGAGGGTGTGTCCTTGGAGGGTCCCGGTGTTTTCGTGTCAAGTTGGCACGGATCCGTGCCAAGTTGACACGGAATGGGCCGTTTCCGTGCCAAGTTGGCACGGTTCTGTGCCAGATCGGCACGAATTCACCGGGGTGCTCGAAGGAGGCAGGGGGCGGCGGGGGAGCCAGGGGAACTGTCCTCCTTCGAAGGCGTTCTTCCTGTTCCACCGAGCCCGGCGCATAGGCTGATCCCCGTGACATCCGAACGGACGCTGCGGATCCTCGAGCTCACGGCGATAGGCGCGCTCCTCGCGGAGCGGACGTCGTTCACGCCGGGGCGCGAGCTCGCGCTCGCGCTGGCGCCCGTCACCGACCTCGGCGACGCCGAGCGCCTCCAGGACGAGACGCAGGCGGCGCGTGACCTCCTGCGCGCGACGCCGTCGGCCGGCCTGCGTGGCGCGCGCGACATCCGCGACGCCGTCCAGCGCGCGCGGCTCGGTGGCATGCTCGACGCCGAACAGCTCGGCGCCGTCGCCACGACCGTCCGCGCGGCCGAGGCCCTCTTCGCGCACCTTCGCCCGTACCCGCCGCTCGCGGCGCGCACGCGTTTCGCGCGCCCGCCGCTCGACGTCGCACAGGCCATCGAGCACGCCATCTCGGCCGAAGGCGAGGTCCTCGACCGCGCGAGCCTCGCGCTCGCGAGCGCGCGCGCCGAGCTGCGCGCGTCGCAGGCGCGTCTGCAGCAGCGCGTCGACGCGCTCCTCCGGTCCCCCGCGCTCGCGAAGCTGCTGCAGGAGCCGATCGTCACGCAGCGCGGGGGCCGCTATGTCGTTCCGGTGAAGGCGGAGAACGCGTCACTCGTGAAGGGGATCGTCCACGACCGGTCCGGGAGCGGGCAGACCGTGTTCATCGAGCCGCTCGACATCCTCGATGCGAACAACAGGGTGCGCGAGGCCGAGCTCGCCGAGAAGGCCGAGGTCGAGCGCGTCCTCGACGAGCTCTCGCGACGTGCCGAGCGCGTGGCCGACGACCTGGACGCCTCACTGCGCGCGCTCGCGGAGTTCGACCTCATCCTCGCGCGCGCACAGCTCGCCGAGGCCTGGGACTGCGTGCGCCCCGGGCTGAACGCGACGGGCGCGATCGACCTCATCCAGGCGCGGCACCCGCTGCTCGTCGAACAGATCGCCGACCGCGTCGTGCCGATCGACGTGCGCCTGGGCACCGACGCGACGGCGCTCGTCGTGACGGGCCCGAACACGGGTGGCAAGACCGTGACGCTGCGGACCATCGGCCTCCTCACGCTCATGGCCGCGTGCGGGCTGCAGTTGCCGGCGCAGCGGGGGAGCGACGTGCGCGTGGTGCGCCGGGTGTTCGCCGACATCGGCGACGAGCAGTCGATCCAGCAGTCGCTCTCGACGTTCTCGTCGCACCTACGGAACGTCGTCGCGACGCTCGCGGAGGCCGAACGGGGGGACCTCGCGCTCCTCGACGAGATCGGCGCCGGCACCGACCCGGACGAGGGCGCCGCCCTCGCGATGGCGGTGCTCGAGACGCTGCTCGAGCGCGGCGTGCTCATCGCCGCGACGACGCACTATCCCGAGCTGAAGGCGTTCGCGCTCAACACGCCCGGCGTCATGAACGCGAGCGTCGAGTTCGACCCGGTGACGCTGCGGCCGACGTATCGCGTCCACCTCGGCCTCCCGGGCGCGTCGAATGCGTTCGCGATCGCGTCGCGCCTGGGGCTCTCGGAGGCGATCCTGGAGCGCGCGCAGACGCATCTGTCGGAGCTGCATCGATCGCTCGAGCGCACCCTGCGCGAAGCGGAGCGCGCACGGACGGATCTCGCCCGGCAGCTCGACTCGGCGCGCATCACGACCGCCGACGCGCAGCGCGCTCTCGCAGGCGCGCAGCGCGACGCGGAGCGCATCCGCGAGGAGGCCCGCGCGCAGCTGCGCCGCGCCCGCGCCGAGGCGGAGGACGTGCTGCTGCAGGCGCGCCGCGCGATCCGGCAGGCCGAGGAGGCGCGCGACCGCGCATCGCGCCGGGACCTCGTGGAGGACGCGCGCGCCGCGCTCGCCGAGGCCGAAGAGGCCAAGCAGCGCGCGACCAGGGGGCTGCAGGGGGCAGAGCCCCCTGCGACGAGCAGGACCGGACCTTTCGCCATCGGCTCGGCGGTGCTCGTCGAGGGGATCGGCGAGCCGGGGACGCTCATGGCCATCGACGAGAAGGGCACGGCCGAGATCGCCGCGGGGGCGCTACGTCTCCGCGTCCCGGTCGCCGAGCTGCGCGCGGCGCCCGCCGAGCCCGACCGTCCCCCGGGCGCGCAGACCGAGACTTGGCGAGGTCGAGCACCCGGGCGCGAGCAAGGACTCCTCCCGAGCGAGCGTCGGAACGAGGTCCCTCTCCAGCTCGACCTTCGCGGCGCGCGCGCGGAGGAGGCGCTCGCGGCCCTCGACCGCTACCTCAACGACGCCGCGGTCGCGGGGTACGAGCGCGTCCGCATCGTCCACGGCAAAGGCACCGGCGCCCTCCGCGCGGCCGTCCGCGAAGCGCTCGGACAGCACCCGCTCGTCCGAGAGGTGGCGACGGCCGGGCGGTCGGAAGGTGGTGACGGCGCCACCATCGTCACGCTGTGACGCCAGGACGCACGCGATGCTAGGAGACGGATCAGGGGGTCGCGCCGAAAGGCGCGAACCCAAAGGCCCGCGGCGGAGCGCGATCCTCGTGACGCGCGACGACCGCGGCCGTGTGCTGCTCGTGCGCCAGCGCGGCGGGCCGTTCAAGGACGCGTGGCTCCTGCCGGGCGGCGGCCTCGAGGACGGCGAGTCCTTCGAGGCGGCCCTGCGGCGCGAGATCGCGGAGGAGACGGGGCTCGTGGTCGCGTCATGCCGCGAGATCGCGGCGTACGACGTGCGCGCGCCGGGCTTTCGCGGCGAGCCGCACCTCTTCAGCGGCGAGGTGCACGGGCTGGCCAGACAGGGTCATCCGAACGAGCCGGTCGAATGGGTCGCGGTCGACCCCGCACGAGCGCACCCGGTGCTCATGCGCGAGCTTCTCGACGCGGGCATGGTCACGGCCGCCGCGGAGGAGGTCGAGGCGCGCGCTGCCGCGCTCGGGATCCGGATGGACCGGATCGGCTAGGGTCGATCCCGGCCGGGGTTCGGCGTGGGCAGTGGGTTCGGTGTCGGCGTCGGCGTTGGGGGTGACGGGGTCAGGCCCGGCGGCAGGGTGATCCCGGGCGGCAGCGAGAAGGGCACGAACGTGAAGGTCGGCCGCGGCGTGGTGCTGCGGGGTGGACCGCTCAGCGACGGCGTCGGGGTGGGCGAGGCGCTCGGGCTCGGACACGGATCCTCCGTGACGAGGGACCACGTGTAGCGGCCGTACGAGTGCACGCCCTTCTGCGCGTCCGCGATCCAACGCTGCGTATAGCCCGCCCACACGGCGGGCCCGATCTCGCGGATGCGCATGCCGACCGTCGCGGTCCCGTCGGCCTTCGGGCATCCCTGCACGTACCAGCTGTCGGTGGAGCGCGGCTCGGTGCCCTTGAGGAACAGCTCCGTCGACGCGAAGGGAGTGAGCTTCGACGGCAGCAGGCCCGAGCCGTACCCGCCGAACGCGCCCGGCGCGACGACGACGTTCGCGCTCACGACGTTCGCCGGGCGCTCCCAGTCCTTCACCTCGACCCCGGCGAGGACCTCCTTCATGTACTCGCGCCACAGCTGGCCGGGTCCCATGGCGCTGAAGAAGTCGCGGCTGCTCATGCGGTCGCCGTTGCTGTTGCCCATCCACACGCCGGTGACGAGCTGCGGCACGAAGCCGACCGAGTACACGTCCTTCAGATCGTCGGTCGTGCCCGTCTTCAGCGCCGCCGGGCGGCCGATGCTCGTCCACTGGCCGAAGATGTAGGACCGCGACGGGTTCGTCGTGTCCTTCAGGATGTCGTTCATGATGTAGGCGAGACCGGGGTCGAGCACGCGCTTCTGCTCGTAGTCCCTGTGCTCCCACACGACCTTGCCTCGCGGGTCCTCGATCTTGAGCACGTACGTCGGCGCGACGCGCACGCCCATGTTCGCGAGCACGCCGAACGCGCTCGTCATGTCGACCACCTTCACCTCACGCGCGCCGAGCGTGAGGGAGAGCCCGACGCGGGCGGGGTCGATGGGCGTCGTGATGCCCAACTCCTTCGCCGTCTGGATGGTGTCCTCGACCCCCGAGTACTGCTGGAGGAACTTCACGGCCGGCACGTTCCGGGACTCGCGGATGGCCTGCCGCAGGGTGACCGGCCCGTGGTACTGGAGGTCGGCGTTCTCCGGGCAGTACCCGCATTCGGGATGCTGGCCCGGCCGCGCGACGACGCTCGCGTCGGCCTTCCCGCCGAAGTCCGTGCGCGCGTCGACCACGACGGTGGCGGGCGTCGCTCCCTTCTTCAGCGCGGTGAGGTAGTTGAACACCTTGAACGACGACCCCGGCTGGCGCAGGGCGATGCCGGCGACGTCGTACTGGCCCTGGACCTTCAGGTCGTCCCTGTTGTAGTAGTCCACCGACCCGACGTACGCGACGACCTCGCCGGTCCTGGGGTCGATCGACACGAGGCCGGCGTTCCACACGTTGCGGTCGTGCAGCTGCTCGACCCACTCCCTCACCTGTTTCTCGGCGGCGCGCTGCTTCGTCATGTCGAGCGTGGTCGTGACCTTGAACCCACCGCGCGTGACCGCGCTCTCGTCGCCGCCGAGGATCCGCGTGAGCTGGTCGCGGACCTGGAAGACGAAGTGCGGAGCGGTGATCGTCGTGATCTGCTTGCCGACGACCGTGATCGGCTCGACCTCGGCCGCATCGAGCTGCGCGGCGGTGATCGCGTTGATGTCGCGCATCTGCCGCAGCACGTACGAGCGGCGCTCCTCGGCGCGGTCGACGTTCTGCGGCTGGGACGGGTCGAGGACGGAGGGCGCCTGCGGCAGGCCGGCGAGGAGCGCCGCCTCCGCGACCGTCAGCTCTCGCAGACCCTTGCCGAAGTAGGTCTTCGCCGCCGCCTTCACGCCGTACGCCTGGTTGCCGTAGTAGATCTGGTTGAAATAGAGCTCGAGGATCTCGCGCTTCGAGTAGGTGTTCGTGACCTCGACGGCGAGGATCGCCTCGCGGATCTTCCGCTTCAGCGACACCTCGCTGCCGACGACGCGCTGCTTCACGAGCTGCTGTGTGATCGTCGACGCGCCGCCCTGCCCGCTCCCGCGGCCGGTGATGTCCGAGTACGCGGCGCGGACGATCCCGAGGACGTCCACGCCGGGGTTCGACCAGAACGTCTTGTCCTCCGCCGCGACGGTCGCGTCGATGAGCACTTGCGGCACGTCGTCGATGCGCACCGCCTCGCGGCGTTCGACCTCGAACTGGTAGAGGAGCTCGGTGCCGGTGCGGTCGTACACCTTCGTCGAGAGGGCGAGCGGGTCCCGCGCGAGATCCTGCGGTGACGGAAGGTCGCGCGTCATGTCCGCCAGCCACATCGCGCCGAACACGACCGGCAGCGCGGCGAGCCCGAGGAGGGTCGCGATGAGGACCGGCGGGAGCACCGCGAGGCCGGCGCGGACCGGACCGGCCTTCCCCTTGCGCCGCAGCGGCCGGTACGGACCGCGCCGCAGCGCGTGATCCCGGGACCTATCCCTTCCGATGCCCATAGGCCTACGGCCGGTCCTCTCTCGTCCTCACGCGCCGGCCTGCGGCCGTCGCTCTCGTCCTCGTTCGACCATAGTCTAGGTGCCCATGCCTCCGATCCGGCCTCACGACGTAGAGCTCGAAGAGTTCCTCACGCGCGGCGTGGCGGAGGTGATCGTCCGCGACGAGCTGGCGTCGGCCCTGCGAGCAGGCGAGCGTCGACTCCGTATCAAACAGGGATTCGATCCGACGACGAAGAACCTCCACATCGGTCACGCGGTCGGGCTCCGGAAGCTGAAGACGCTCGCGCAGTGGGGCCACGAGATCGTCCTCATCGTCGGCGACTGGACGACGCAGATCGGGGACCCGACCGATCGCGACATCACCCGGCCGACGAAGTCGCGCGACGAGGTGATGGAGAACGCGCGGACCTACCTCGACCAGTTCCACCTCATCGTCCCGCGGGAGGGGACGCGGACGGTCCTCCAGGACGAGTGGTTCGGCACGTTCGGCCTCCGCGACGTCATCGACCTGACGGCCCGCTTCACCGTCCAGCAGATGCTCGCACGCGAGGAGTTCCGCAACCGCCAGGCGGCCGGCACGGCCATCCCCATCAAGGACCTCCTCTACCCGCTCCTGCAGGCGTACGACTCGGTCGCGGTCGAGGCCGAGGTCGAGTTCGGCGGCACCGACCAGCTCTTCAACATCCTCGCCGGCCGGGAGCTCCAGGAGATGCTCGGACAGCGGCCGCAGTGGGTGTTCCTCGTCCACCTCCTCGAGGGGCTCGACGGGCTGAAGATGAGCAAGTCGAAGCCGCGGACGGCGATCTGGCTGGCCGACGCGCCCGAGGAGATGTTCGGCAAGGTGATGGCGATCGCGGACGGTTTCATGCCGCACTACTTCGAGTGGGCGACGGAGATGCCCATGACGGACGTGCGCGGGACGCTGAACGCGCTGGCGCGCACGGACATCTCGCCCCGCGACGCGAAGGAGCGCCTGGCCCGACGGATCGTCACGGAGCTGCACTCGGAAGCTGCCGCGGAGGACGCGGCGCGGGCGTTCGCGCGTCAGTTCCGTCAGAAACAGGCACCGGACGACATGCCCGTGGTGGCCATCGCGCCCGACGGGCAGCCGCGCGTACCGATCATCGACGTGCTGCTCCGGATCGGCGTGCCGAGCAGGTCCGAGGCGCGCCGGCTGCTGTCGCAGCGCGGCGTCCGCGTGAACGACGCCGTCGCCGACGAACGCACGACCGTGCCGACCTCGGAGGAGAGCGTCGTCCGCTTCGGCGCACGGAAGTTCGCCCGGATCCGCTGGACGACGTGATCCCGGTCGTCGCCGTCGTGCCCTTCGGCGCGGTCGTCGAGGGCGGCGACGATGGCGACAGGGAGCGCCCCGGCCGCTGGGCGCGGCAGATCGCGCGCCGGCTCGTCGACCGCTTCTCGGGCGAGACCGCGATCGAGCTGCGGCCGGTGTTCCTCGTGGCGATGCCCGAGACGATTTCGGCGGCGGGCTACCTCGTGTTCGGCTCCACGCCCGATGCGAAGCTCGCGGCGGAGTACGCGCGCTCGCTCGGCGCGACGCACGCGCTCGTCGGCACCTACCGCGAGACGGCGAGCGCGGGCCGGCTCGATGCCTCGCTCGTCGAGGCGTCGAGCTCGCAGGTCACCGCGGCGTTCGCGCGTGACATCGGGGAGGGGGAGCTGCACGCGGTCGAGCCCGCCCTCGCCGCGTGGCTGGCGTCGTCGCTCGCGGTGGCGACGCAGCAGGACCTCAGCGTGTCCGCGACCGCGAACTCACGGGCGTACGAGGCGCTCCTCTCCGGAATGGACGCCGAGGTCGACGCGACGCTCCTGCGTCAGAGCGATCCCAAGGGAGCGGCCGCGGCGACGGGCCGCGCGGCGGCCGCGTACACGCTCGCGGCGCACGCGGACCCGATGGCCTCCGCGATCGAGGAGCGGATCCTCTTGCTCGCGGCGTCGGCGATCGAGAACGACCAGCAGGCCCTCGTCCTCGAGCCGCTCGAGGCCCTCGCGGAGACGCGCCCGTCGTCGTGGCGCCTGCAGTACATGCTCGGCGAGGTGCGTCGCACGAGCGGCGACGTGAATGGGGCGATCGTGGCGCTCGAGCACGCCGACGCGCTGCAGCCGCTCCGTCCCGCCGACTCGCTCACGCTCGCCCGCCTGCACCTCACCGCCGGCGCGTCGTCGATGGCGGCGTCGCGCCTGCGGCGGATCGTGCGCGGCGGCGCCGAGCCGCTGATCCTCGCCACCGCGCGACGGCTCCTGCTCGGGATCCGGCATCCCGAGCTCGAGAAGGACCTCGAGGCGGCGGGAAAGATCGCCGTCGACGGCGAGCTGTCGCGCGCCGCGGAGGCCGAAGCGGCCTTCGACCGCGTGCTCGTCGCCGAGCCCGCGCTCTGGGAGGCGCACTTCGGCCGCGGCCTCCTCGCGTGGCAGCGCGGGGACGCCGACGCCGCGCAGGCGTCGTTCCAGACGGCGATCGACCTCAACCCCGCCGCGGCGGCTCTGCTCTCCGACGTGGGAGCAGCGCCGAAGAATTAGCCCGCCGCCTCCTCGCCCTTCGCGGCGTCGTGCTCCGCGATGACCTTCTGCGCGAGGTGCGTCGGGAGCTCCTCGTAGCCCAGCATCTTCGACGTGAACGTCCCGCGGCCGCCCGTCATCGAACGCAGGTCGGTCGCGTAGCGGAACGTCTCCGCCATCGGGACGTGCGCCTTGATGCTGCGGTGCCCCGCGCCGGCATCGTCCATCCCGAGGACGCGCCCGCGGCGGGAGTTGAGGTCGGAGAGCACGTCGCCCATGTGATCCTCCGGGACGAGGACCTCGAGCTCCATGACGGGCTCGAGCAGGAACGGCTGCGCTTCCTTCACGCAGTTCTGGAGCGCGAGCGACCCCGCGATCTTGAACGACATCTCGCTCGAGTCGACCGTGTGGTACGAGCCGTCGTACAGCGTCGCCTTGAAGTCCGAGAGCGGGTACCCCGCGATCACGCCGCGCTCGGCGGCCTCGCGGATGCCCTTCTCCACGGCGGGCCAGAAGTTGCGTGGCACCGAGCCGCCCACGACGTGCGTCGCGAACTCCACGCCGGAGCCGGGCGCGAGCGGCTCGATCTCGACCCACGTGTCGCCGAACTGGCCGTGGCCGCCCGTCTGCCGCTTGTACCGGCCCTGCGCTGACGCCTTCGCGCGGATCGACTCGCGGTACGGGACCTTCGGCGTCTTCGTGACGACGCTCACGCCGAACTTGTCCTTCAGCTTGTGCACCGCGACATCAATGGCCGATTCCCCGATGCCCGAGAGGATGGTCTCGTGCGTCGCGTCGTCGCGCCGCACCTGGAGCGTCGGGTCCTCCTCGATGAGCCGGTGCAGCGCCGTCGACAGCTTGTCCAGGTCCTGCTTGCTCGACGGCTCGATCGCGACGCTGAACGCCGGGGAGGGGAAGTCGATCTGGTCGTAGAGGATCGACGCGTCCTTGTCGGCGAGCGTCGAGCCGGTCCGCGAGGCGGTCAGCTTCGGGACGGCGCACAGGTCGCCGGCGCCGACGGCGTCCGCGACCTCCTGCTCCTTGCCGCGCGTGAAGAAGATCTGGCCGACGCGCTCCTGCTCGCCGGCGGTCGCGTCCCACACCGGCGCGTTCGCGCGCAGGACGCCCGAGTACACGCGGACGAACGAAAGCTTGCCGACGAAGGGGTCGGCGACGGTCTTGAACACGAACGCGGAGAGCTTCTCGTCGTGCGACGGCTTGCGCGCGATCTCCTGGCCCGCCGCGCTCTTCCCGATGGCCGCGCCGCCCTCGACGGGGGAGGGGAGCATGTCGACGATCGTCTCGAGCAGCCCGGCGAAGCCGACGCGCTTGCTCGCGCTGGTCGCGATGACCGGGATGACCTGCCCCTCGCGGACGGCGGCGTGCAGCGCGTCGCGCAGCTCCTCGTAGGACATCTCCTTGCCGTCGAGGTAGCGCGTGAGGAGGTCCTCGTTCGTCTCGACGATGGCCTCGACGAGCTGGCGGCGGTACTCGCCGACGCGCTCCCTCTCGCTCTCCGGCAGCTCGGCGATGGGGTCCTTCGGGCCCTTCAGCACCTGGCCGTGGAGGAGGTCGATCGTCGCCTCGATGCCCTGGTGCGTCCCGATCGGCACGTGGAGCGCCACGACCCGGATGCCGTGGGCGTCACGGAGCTGCGTCAGGACGCCGTCGAAGTCGGCGTTCTCGCGGTCGAGGCGGGTCACCACGGCCACGCGCGCCTTCTGCTCGCGCTCGAGCTCCTGCCAGACCAGCTGCGTCCCGACCTGGATGCCGGCGGAGGCGTCGATGGCCACGAGCGCGCTGTCGGCGACGCGCAGGCCGGCCTTCTGGTCGCCCGCGAAGTCCGCGAAGCCGGGCGTGTCGATGAAGTTGATCTTCGTCCCGTCGTGCGCGAGCGACGCGATCTTCACGTTGATGCTGATGTGGCGCTTCTGCTCCTCGGGGTCGGTGTCGAGGATGCTCGACCCCTCGTCCACTTTGCCGAGGCGCGTCGTCACGCCGGCCGCGTGCAGCAGGGTCTCGACGAGGGTCGTCTTGCCGGAGCCGCCGTGCCCGACGAGGGCGACGTTGCGGATCTTCTCGGGAGCGGTAAGGGGCATCTCTGCGTCCTTTCTACCTTAGACTTCCGAGGCGTGTCAGGCCATTCGAAATGGTCCCAGATCAAGCGCCAGAAGGGCGCCGCGGACGTCAAGCGGGGCAACCTGTTCACCAAGATGACGCGCGAGATCATGATCGCGGCGAAGGAAGGCGGCGGCCACCCGGAGGCGAACTTCCGCCTGCGGCTGGCGATGGACCGCGCGCGCGCCGTGAACATGCCGAAGGACAGCATCCAGCGCGCGATCGACCGCGCCACCGGCGGAGGCGAGGGCGCGCAGCTTGAGAGCATCGTGTACGAGGGCTACGCGCCCGGCGGCGTCTCGGTCCTCGTCGAGGCCGCGACGGACAACCGCAACCGCACGGCGGGCGAGGTCCGCTCGACCTTCACCCGCCACAACGGCAAGCTCGGCGAGGCCGGCTCGGTCCAGTGGCTCTTCGAGCAGAAGGGCGTCATCGAGATCGACGCGACGCCGACGACGGCCGACGACGTCGAGCTCGCCGCGATCGACGCCGGCGCGGAGGATGTCGTGGGCGAGAGGGGGCTCGTCACCGTCTATACGGCGCCGCGGGACTTCGAGAAGGTGAAGCGCGCACTCGAGGCCGCGGGGATCAGGCCCTCGTCGACCGAGCTCTCCATGCGCGCCACGTCGACCGTGCGCGTCGAGGGGGACGCGGCCGCGAAGGTCCTGCGGCTCGTCGAGGCGCTCGAAGAGCTCGACGACGTCCAGCAGGTGCACGCGAACTTCGACATCCCCGAGGAAGTCCTCCAGACGGTCTCGGCGTGACGGCCGGGGTCATCCTCGGCATCGACCCCGGGACGACCGGGATGGGCTACGCCGTGCTCGACGCGCGCGCGGATCCCGCACGGGTCGTCGACTGCGACCTCGTCCCGACCCCGCCCCGCAGCTCCGCGGCGGAGCGGCTCGTCGCCATCGCGGACGCCATCGACGGCCTCATCACCCGCCACCGGCCGGCCGCGCTCGTGCTCGAGCGCCTCTACTTCAACCGGAACGTGCGCACGGCGATGGCCGTCGCCGAGGCGCGCGGCATCGCGCTCCTGTGCGGCTCGCGCGCGGGGCTCGAGATCGCCGAGTACACGCCGTCCGAGGTGAAGATCTCCGTCACGGGCAGCGGATCCGCGGACAAGGAGCAGGTGCAGCGCATGATCGCGCTCGTGCTCCGGCTCGAGCGCCGCATCGCGCAGGACAACGTGGCGGACGCGGTGGCGATCGCGCTCGCGCACGCGGAGCGCTCGCGCTTCGCGGCGGCGGTGCGCGTCGCGGAGGCTCGCGCCTGATCGCGAGCGTCCGCGGCCGCGTCACGGCGCGCGGCGCGGATCACGTCGTGATCGAGGCGGGCGGCGTCGGGTACAAGGTCTTCGTCCCGCGCCAGCCCGAGTCCGACGATGCGCACCTCCACACGCACCACGTCGTGCGCGAGGACGGGCAGTTCCTGTTCGGCTTCGCGTCGCGCGAGGAGCTCGCGCTCTTCGAGATGCTCATCTCCGTGAACGGCGTCGGTCCGAAGGCGGCGCTCGCGATCCTCTCGGTGTCGCGTCCGGCCGACGTCGCCGCGGCGATCGCCGCCGGCGACGTGGCGGCGCTCGCGCGCGCCCCGGGAGTGGGGAAGAAGACCGCCGAGCGCCTCATCGTCGATCTGCGCGGGAAGGTTGCGCGCGCCGGCGACGCGGGGCTGCCGACGGCCGCGCCGGTCGAGGACGAGGCCGCCGCGGCGCTGCAGGCCCTCGGCTATACGCCCGCCGAGGCCGCGGCCGCGCTCCGCGGGATCCCCACGGCGAGTGCGGCGAGCACCGAGGAGCGCGTGCGGATGGCGCTTCGGACGGGCGCGCGAGTGGTATAGTTATCATCACCCGCGGGGTCGCCCGCGGTCTTTGGGCGCCTCGAAAGTGGGTCGACCCCACTTTTTTTGTCGCCCGAAGCGTGGACGAGCACACAAAGCGCACAAGAGGAGGGCCTGTCGTGAACCGTGAGCTCGTGACCGGTCTCGCACAGCTCTCCGCCGAGAAGGGCCTCCCGAAGGAGGTCGTCTCCGACATCATCGCCCGCGCCATCAAGCGTGCGTACGGCGACGAGGAGCACCTCGACGTCAAGGTCGACGTGCAGACGGGCGCGTTCCGCATCTTCCTGCTGAAGACGGTCGTCGAGAAGGTCGAGGACCCGAAGACGCAGATCCAGCTCGAGACGGCGAAGAAGCTGAAGGCCGACGCCCAGCTAGGCGACGTCATGCCGTTCGAGGAGTCGGCCGCCGCGCTCGGCCGCATCGGCGCGCAGACGGCGAAGCAGATGATCCAGCAGTTCCTGCGCGAGGCGGAGCGCGAGCAGGTGTTCGCGGAGTACGCCGACCGCGAGGGCGACATCATCAACGGCGTCATCGACCGGTTCGACGCGGGCGCCGCGATCATGGACCTCGGGAAGGCCAAGGCGATCCTGCCGCGGTCCGAGCAGGCGCCGCACGAGCGGTATTTCGTCGGCCAGCACCGCAAGGTGCTCATCGTGGAGGTGCGCCGCTCGATCCACGGCCCGCAGATCATGGTCAGCCGCGCGCATAGGGGGCTCGTGAAGCGCCTCTTCGAGCTCGAGGTGCCCGAGATCTACCACGGGCAGGTGGAGATCATGGGGATCGCCCGCGAGCCGGGCGCCCGCACGAAGATCGCGGTCCGCTCGCGCCAGGCGGGGCTCGACCCCGTGGGCGCGTGCGTCGGCCAGCGCGGCCTGCGCGTGCAGGCGATCTCGAACGAGCTCGGCGGCGAGCGCATCGAGGTCGTGCAGTGGGACGAGGACCAGGCGAAGTTCGTCGGCAACGCGCTGTCGCCCGCGCCGGTCGTGCGCGTCGACATCGTCGCGGAGGAGAAGACCGCGTACGTCGTCGTCCCGGACCGCTACCTCTCGCTCGCCATCGGCAAGGAAGGCATCAACGCGAAGCTCGCGGCGAAGCTGACCGGGTGGCGCATCGACATCCGGAGCGAGTCGGAGGTCGCCGCCGAAGTGGAGACGCCGCCCGAGCCGGAGCCCGAGGTCGTCGAACCCGAGCCGGTCGCCGCGGCGGTCGAGGGCGAGGAGGAGATCCGCCACGACCTCGTCATCGAGGCCGAGGCCGAGTCCGCGCTCGCCGACGAGTCGGAGCTCGAGGAAGAGGACCGCGCGCTGCTCGGCGGGAAGAAGAGGCGCGATCGCCGCTAAGGCGTTGCGGCCCCCGCCGCAGCGGACGTGCGTGGCATGCCGGACCGAGCGTGCCAAGCGCGAGCTGGTGCGGGTCGTCCGCGCCGCGGGCACGGGCGAGCTGTCGGTGGACCTCCGCGGGAAAGCTTCGGGCCGGGGGGCGTACCTTTGTGCCGACCCGGCGTGTCTCGAGCGTGGCCTCGCGGAAGGGTCGCTGGCCCGCTCGCTCGCGACGCCGATCGACGAGCCGACCCGCGAGCGGCTCCGCGCCGAGCTCGAGAACGCGGTGAAGGAACGCAGGAGGTAGATGCCGAAAGCACGACCGAGACGGTTCCCACCACCGCGCGGACCGCGTCCGAGGCGCCGCCCGGACCGCGGGTCGACGCCGCCCGCCCAGCAGGCGCAGCCGTCAACGCCCGCCGCGGCCGCGGTCGTCGAGGGCCGTGCGCCGGTCGCGCTCCCGCCGTCGATCCAGGTCGGCGAGCTCGCCGAGCTCTTCGAGGTTTCGCGCGTCGACGTCATCCGCGCGCTCGTGAACCTCGGGACGATGGTCACGGTGAACATGACGATCGACTACGACACGGCCGCGCTGGCGGCCGGCGAGCTCGGGATCGAGGTCGTCCCCGAGCAGGCCGCCGTTGAAGAGGCCGGCCCCGAGGTCGCCGAGGAGGCTCCGGCTCCCGCCGCGAAGCAGGTCCTGTGGACCGACGAGGACCCGACGCGCCTCAAGGAGCGCGCACCGGTCGTCACCGTGCTCGGCCACGTCGATCACGGCAAGACGAGCCTCCTCGACGCGGTGCGCCAGACGAACATCACCGCGCGGGAGTCGGGCGGGATCACGCAGCACATCGGCGCGTACCAGGTCGAGCACAAGGGCCGCAGGGTCACGTGGATCGACACGCCCGGCCACCAGGCGTTCACGGCGATGCGCGCGCGCGGCGCGTCGATCACCGACATCGCCGTGCTCGTCGTCGCCGCCGATGACGGTGTGCAGCCGCAGACGATCGAGGCGATCTCGCACGCGAAGGCGGCGGACGTCCCGATCGTCGTCGCGCTGAACAAGATCGACAAGAACGACGCCGACCCCGACCGGGTGAAGGCGCAGCTCGCCGAGAACGGCGTGACGATCGAGGAGTACGGCGGCGACGTGCCCCTCGTGCCGGTGTCCGCGCGCACGAAACAGGGCCTCGAGGACCTGCTCGACGTCATCGTCCTCGTCGCGGACGTCCGCGACCTCAAGGCCGACCCGGACCGTCCGGCCATCGGGAACGTGGTCGAGGCGCACCTCGAGAGCGGGCGGGGACCCGTGGCAACGGTGCTGGTGCGCACCGGCACGCTCGAGCGCGGCGACCAGGTCGTCGTCGGCACGACCTACGGACGGATCCGCGCGATGATCGACGACCGCGGCAAGACGATCAACCGCGCCGAGCCGTCGCGCCCGGTCGAGATCCTCGGGCTCCCGAAGGTGCCGGACGCCGGCGACGTGCTGCGCGCCGTCGCGGACGAGAAGGCGGCGAAGGCGGCGGCCGAGGAGGAGCAGCGCCGCCGCAGCGGTGGCGCCGCGGGCGAGCGACCCGCGACGCTCGACGAGATGTTCGCCCAGGCGAAGGAAGGCAAGACGAAGGAGCTGCGACTCGTCCTGAAGGCCGACGTGCAGGGCTCGCTCGAGGCGATCCGCGGGTCGCTCGCGAAGCTCCCGCAGGACGAGGTCGGCCTGAACGTCATCCATTCGGGCGTCGGCGACATCACCGAGTCGGACGTCACGCTCGCCGCGGCGTCGAACGCCGTGATCGTGGGGTTCAACAACAAGCTCGACGCGCCGGCGAAGCGCGTCGCGGACTCGACGGGCGTCGACGTCCGGTCGTACAAGGTCATCTACGAGCTGCTCGACGACGTGCAGAAGGCGCTCGTCGGGATGCTCGAGCCCGAGATGGTCGAGACGGTCATGGGCCACGCGGAGGTCCGCGCGACCTTCACCGCCGGGAAGACGGCCATCGCCGGCTGCATGGTCCTCGACGGCGTCGTCCGCCGCACGGCGCAGGCGCGGCTCATCCGCGGCGGCCAGCCGGTCTACGACGGGCGCCTCGCGTCGCTGAAGCGCTTCAAGGACGACGCGCGCGAGGTGAACGCCGGCCTCGAGTGCGGGATCGTGCTCGACGGCACCAATGACGTCGCCGTCGGCGACATCATCGAGGTCTACGCGGTCCAGGCGAAGCCGAGAGGATGATCGGGCCATGCCCTACAAGCGGACCGACCGCGTCAACGCGCTGCTGCAACGCGAGCTCGGGCAGGTCATCAGCGAGGAGCTGAACGACCCGCGGATCTCGTTCGCGACGGTCACCGCCGTCGAGACGACGAACGACCTGCGCACGGCGCGCGTGCACGTGAGCGTGCTGGGCGACGAGACGAAGGGCCGCGAGGCCATGGCGGCGCTCGACCGCGCGAAGCATCACCTCCGCCGGATCATCGGCGAGCGCACGGAGCTCCGGTACGTCCCCGACCTCGTCTTCGTCGAGGACCGCTCCGCCGAGCGGGCCGCGCGCATCTCGAGCCTGCTGCGCGAGGCCCGGGAGCGGCCGGTCCCCCCGGAAGGGTCGCCGGTCCCCCGGGAGGGACGCGGGTCCCCCCGGGAGGGTCGGAGGCAGAGCACGGCGACTGACGCGCCCGACGGGGTGCTCGCGGTCGACAAGCCGGAGGGCTGGACGTCGCACGACGTCGTCGCCGTGATGCGGCGCGTGCTCGGGACGAAGCGTGTCGGGCACGGCGGCACGCTCGACCCGCTCGCGACCGGCGTGCTGCCGATCCTCGCCGGCCGCGCGACGAAGTGGGTGGACCGGCTGCACACCGCGCCGAAGGTGTACGCGGCGCTCGTGCGCTTCGGGAGCGAGACGACGACCGACGACCGCGAGGGTCCCGTCCGCCGGGAGGCGCCCGTCCCCGGGATCGGGAGAGGGGAGCTGGACACGACGCTCGAGGCGTTCCGGGGCGAGATCGCACAGGTCCCGCCCGACCGCTCGGCGGTGAAAGTGGACGGCCGCCGTGCGTACGCGATCGCGCGCGCGGGGACCGACGTGCGCCTCGAGGCGCGGACGGTGCGCATCGACCGCCTCACGATCGCGTCGTGGGCGCCTCCGGCGCTGCGCATCCTCATCGTGTGCGGGTCGGGCACGTACATCCGGTCGCTCGCGCGAGACATCGGACGCGCCCTCGGCTCCGCGGCGCACCTCGGCGCGCTCCGGCGGCTTGCCGTCGGCGCGCTCGATCTTGGGAACGCGACGGATGTCGGCAGGCTGCGTGCAGCGAGCGCGGCCGAGGCGACCGCGCTCCTGCGCCCCGCGGGCGACCGCCTCCTCGATCTCGACGAACGGTTCCGCGTCGTAACGGCCACCGAGCTGCTCGAGGGATGGGAGGCCGCGTGAAAGGGATCTCGCTCGACGCGAAGGTCGTCGGCGGTACCGGGCTCCTGGGTTGGCTGCTCCTCTTCGGGAACATGACCATCGTCCAGGTCGACCGTGACGCGCCGCTCTGGCAGCTCTTCCCGGGCCTGTGGTCGGCGGCGTGGCTCCTCGCCTGCGGGCTCCTCGCGGTCACCTACCCGGTCCGCGACGCGCGGTCCGGCAGCCGCTTCACGTCGCGCGACCGCGTCGCGCACTTCGCGGCCATCGTCGCGCTCTTCGTCGTCGTGCCGACGATCGCGGCGATCGTCCTGCGCGAGACCGGCAGGCCGTACACGTACGTGCACGACGGGGCGATCATGGTGGAGGAGGCCGCGCGCAAGCTCGTCGCCGGACAGAACCCGTACGTCGCCGCCTACCTCGACACGCCGCTCTTCTACTGGCCGATGATCAACAACCCCGCGCTGTACCACCTCACGTACTTCCCGGCGATGTTCCTCGTCACCGTCCCGTTCGTCGTCGCGTTCGACCGGCTCGGGCTGGTCTTCGACCAGCGATACCTCTACCTGCCGGCGTACCTCGCGGCCGCTGTCGTGGTCCCCCTCGTCGTCCGTGGCGGTGCCGACCGCACCAGCACGATCGCGTCGCGGCTCTCGCTCACCGCCCTCGTCGTCCTGCAACCGTTCCTCTTCGCCTTCGTGCCCGAGGGACGGAACGACTTCTTCGTCCTCCTGTTCATCTTCGCGGGCATCGCGCTCCTCGTCCGGGACCGGCGCACGCTCGGCGTGCTCGCTCTCTCGATCGCGGCGGCGTCGAAGCTGCACGCCGGCCCGCTCCTCCTCTTCGCGCTCGCCTACCTGTGGTGGTCGGACGCGCCGCTGCCGACGCGCGCACGCGTCGCGCGCCTCGCGCGCGCCTCGTGGGCAGGGGCCCTCGTGCTCCTCGCCACGTTCGCCCCGTTCCTCGTGGACAACTTCGGCGCGTTCTGGGACGACGTCGTCGCCTACAACGCGGGCGGAGCGGCGTGGTCATATCCCGTGTCGGGGATCGGGGTCTCCGCGCTCCTGCGGGCGCTCGGCGTGATCTCGTACCCGCAGCAAGAGTTCCCCTTCGCGGCGTTCCAGCTCGTCGCGGGCGTGCCGACCGCCATCTGGTCGCTCCGTCGCCTGCGGCGCGACCCGCACCTCGCGACGATGCTGCTCGGCTACGGCGTCACGATGCTCACGCTCACGTTCTTCGGGCGATACCTGCACGGGAACCACGTCGGGTTCATCATCGCGGTCGTGTCGCCCGCGCCCTTCCTGCGACCGCAGCTCGTCGCCGCGGTCCTCGCGCGCCTGGCGCCGCGCGAGGGACCGGTCCCGGCGGCCGCCGTGATCGCGCCGGTCACGCTCACGAGCGACACCGACCAGCCGGCCGTGTAGCGATGAATCACGTCAACGGGTTCACCGGGTGGCCGGCCGGCGCGGTCCACCTCGCCATCGGCGTGTTCGACGGCGTGCACCGCGGCCACCAGGAGCTCATCCGCCGGCTGAAGGCGTTCGCCCAGGCGCAGCGGGCCACGGCCGTGGCGTCGACGTTCGATCCGCTGCCCATCGAGATCCTCGCGCCGGGCGCGCCGCCGTCGGCCCTGTCGCACGCCGACGAGCGCGCGGCGCTGCTCGCCGCGGCCGGCGCCGACGCGGTCGTCGTGTTCCGCTCGGACCCCGCGTTCTTCGCGATGACCGCGAAGGAGTTCGTCGAGCGCGTGCGCGGCGCGGGCGACGTCCGGCGCATCGTGGTCGGGGAGGACTTCCGCTTCGGCCGTGACCGCGAGGGCGACGTGCCCGCTCTCGCGCGCCTCTCCGGGGAGCGCGGGATCGACGTCGAGGTGGTCCCGCCCGTGACGTGGGACGGCGCGGTCATCAGCTCGACGCGCATCCGGAACCTCCTCCTCGTTGGCGACGTGAAGGGCGCCGCCGACCTGCTCGGGCGGCCCCACTCGGTCCGCGGCCGGATCGTCCACGGGGACAAGCGCGGACGCAGGCTCGGCTACCCGACGATCAACGTGGCGACCCCGCCCGATCGGCTCCTGCCGCGCGATGGCATCTACGCCACGTGGGTCGGACTCGGCTCGGAACGGCGCCCCGCCGCGACGAGCCTCGGCGTGCGGCCGACGTTCGGCGGCGGCGACCGGGTGCTCGAGTCGTTCATCCTCGACCTCTCCGCCGACTTCTACGGCGAGGACGTCGAGGTGACCTTCGTGGAGCGCCTGCGCGACGAGCTGCGGTTCGAGAGCGCGGAGGCGCTCATCGCGCAGATCGCGAAGGACGTCGAAGCGACGAGACAGGCGCTCCGGTACACTCCGGACCGAGAACAAAGGTACAAGAGATAAGAGAAAGGAACGACGGGTGCCGCTCCGACCGAAGAGCGAGGTGATCTCGCAGTTCCGGCAACACGACAAGGACACAGGCTCGCCGGAGGTCCAGATCGCCGTCCTCACCGAACGCATCACGCACCTGACCGAGCACCTTCGGCAGGCCACGCACGACTCCGCAGGCCGCCGCGGGCTGCTCCAGATGGTCGGCCAGCGCCGGCGCCTGCTCGCGTACCTCCACAGGAAGAGCCCCGAGCGGTACCAGGAGGTCATCGCTCGCCTCGAACTGCGACGGTGAGGTCCGTAGCGACACCCGCCTAGGTACCCCATCGCCATGCCCATCACCCAGACGCAGAC
>Ga0233425_10001341_pt1 | contig 56131 bp, 49 predicted proteins | sample Watercolumn_Towu_2_FD_181712 | JGI IMG/M metagenome (GOLD analysis project Ga0233425, IMG submission 181712) | Freshwater microbial communities from Lake Towuti, South Sulawesi, Indonesia - Watercolumn_Towuti2014_140_MG | ecosystem: Environmental > Aquatic > Freshwater > Lake | place... | reverse complement strand
GGTGAGCGCCCAGGGCGGTTACGCGCGCAAGGCGCTGCTGTCGTCGTTCGTGGCGGCGTTCCCGATCGACGAGCCGCGCTACGTGGTCCTGGTGATGCTGGACGAGCCGCACGGCACCAAGGCGACCGGCGGCTTCGCCACGGGCGGCGCCGTCGCGGCGCCGACGCTGGGCCGCGTCGCCGCGCGCATCGGGCCGATCCTCGCGGTCGACCCGGCGGAACGCGCGCCGAAGCCCCTGCCGGCGGTGCAGGACGCGCGCGCGCGGGGCCAAGGCGTTGCGGCTAACTGATCTGATCGCGGGGGACGGGGTGATTTCGGTCGTGCCTGCCATGCCCGACAAGGGGCCGGAGATACGGGGCATCGCCGCGGATTCGCGGAAAATCGAGCCCGGGTTCCTGTTCGCCGCCATCCCCGGCGCGCGCGCGGACGGCCGCGACTTCATCCCCGACGCCGTGAGGAGAGGCGCGGTCGCGGTGCTGACCGATGCGCGCCCCCTGCCCGCCTTCACACGCGCCGACGGCGCGCCGGTCGCCGTGATCGCCGACGCGAACCCGCGCCGGCGCCTGGCGCTGATGGCCGCGCGGTTCCACGGGGCTCAGCCGCGCACCGTCGCGGCCGTGACCGGCACCAGCGGCAAGACCTCGGTCGCCTCGTTCACGCGCCAGCTCTGGCTCGCGCTCGGCTGCAAGGCCGCGAGCATGGGCACGCTCGGCCTGGTGGCGCCGGGCATCGAGCGCAAGGGCGAGCTGACCACGCCCGACCCGGTGTCGCTGCACGCCGACCTGGCGGCGCTGGCGCGCGCCGGCGTGGACCACCTCGCGATCGAGGCGTCGAGCCACGGCCTGGAGCAGTGCCGGCTCGACGGCATCGACATCGCGGCCGGCGCGTTCACCAACATCTCGCGCGACCACCTCGACTATCACCCCAGCATGGAGACGTATCTCGCCGCCAAGCTGCGCCTGTTCGACGCGGTGATGCCGGAGGGCCGCGCCGCCGTGCTCAACGCCGACGCCGCCGAGTTCGACGCGCTGGCCGCCGCCGCCGCGCGCCGGCGCCACCGCATCATCGCCTACGGCACGCGCGGCGCCGGCCTGAGGCTCGAACGGCTGGTTCCCGACGCCGAGGGCCAGGACCTGCGCGTCCGGGCCTTCGGCCGTGCCATGGACGCGCGGCTGAATTTGACCGGCGGATTCCAGGCCATGAACGCGCTGTGCGCCGCAGGCTTGGTGATCGCCTGCGGCACCGAGCCGGAGCGCGCGCTCTCGGCCCTCGCCTGCCTCGCCGGCGTGCGCGGGCGCATCGAGCGCGTGGCGATGCATCCTGCGGGTGCGCCCGTCTACGTCGACTACGCGCACAAGCCCGGCGCCCTCAAGGCGGTCCTCGAAACCCTGCGCCCCTACGCCCGCGCACGGCTGGTCGTGGTGTTCGGCTGCGGCGGCGAGCGCGACAAGGGCAAGCGGCCGGAGATGGGTGCGCTCGCCTGCAAGCTCGCGGACCGCGTGATCGTCACCGACGACAATCCCAGGGGCGAGGACGCGGCGGCGATCCGGCGCGACATCCTCGCGGGCTGCCCCGGGGACATGGGCGGGCGCCTCAGCGAGATCGGCGACCGCGGCCGGGCCATCGCCGCCGCCGTGGGCGAGCTTGCCCGCGGCGACGTCTTGGTGATCGCCGGCAAGGGACACGAACAGGGCCAGATCGTCGGCAAGGCGGTCCTGCCCTTCGACGACGCCGAGGCGGCGCGCGCGGCAGTAGCCGCGCTGGCCAGGACGGCCACCCCTTCTTCAGAGAAGGGAGGCGGCGGTGGGCGCTAAGGTCCTGTGGACCTCGGCCGAGGCCGCGGCCGCGACCGGCGGCCGCGCCGACCGCGCCTGGCGCGCCTCGGGCGTGTCCATCGACAGCCGCACGGTCGCGCCCGGCGAGCTGTTCGTCGCGGTCAAGGGCGAGAAATTCGACGGCCACGACTTCGTCGCCGATGCGTTCCTGCGCGGCGCGGCAGCGGCGGTCGTCGCGCGCCCGCCCGCGAACGCGCCCGAGGACAAGCCGCTGCTGACCGTGAAGGACACGCTGGCCGCGCTCCAGGGCCTGGCCCGCGCCGCCCGCGCACGCACCGCCGCGCGCGTGATCGCGGTCACCGGCAGCGTCGGCAAGACCGGCACCAAGGAGGCGATCGGCCTGGCGCTGTCGGGCCAGGGCGTGACGCACGTCTCCGCCGGCAACCTCAACAACGAGATCGGCGCGCCGCTGTCGCTCGCGCGCATGCCGCGCGACGCGGCCTACGCCGTGTTCGAGCTGGGCATGAATCGCGCGGGCGAAATCTCGCGCTTGAGCAAGCTGGTAAAGCCCGACGTGGCGGTGATCACCACGGTCGAGCCGGTGCACATCGAATTCTTCGCGTCGATCGAGGCGATCGCCGACGCCAAGGCCGAGATCTTCGACGGCATGACGCGCGCGGGCGCCGCGGTCCTCAACATGGACAATCCGCTGTTCGAGCGCCTGGCCGCCGCGGCGCGCAAGCGCGGCTTGGCGCGCGTCCTGGGGTTCGGTGCGGCCGAAGGCGCGTTCGCGCGGCTCATCGACTGCTCGCTGCACCCCACGTGCAGCGCCGTGTCGGCGCAGATCAACGGCGAGCGCCTGGACTATTGCCTGTCGATGCCGGGCCGGCACTGGGTGATGAACAGCCTGGCCGCGATGGCGGCGGTCCGCGCGGCGGGCGGCGACCTGGCCCCGGCCGCCGCCAGCATGAGCCGGCTCAAGCCGCTCAAAGGGCGGGGCCTGCGCCACCGCGTCGCGCTGCCCGGCGGCGGCGCGTTCGAGGTGATCGACGACAGCTACAACGCCAGCCCCGCCTCGGTGCGCGCCGCCCTGGCGGTGCTGGGCGCGATGAAGCCCGGCGCGGGCGGGCGGCGCATCGCGGTGCTCGGCGACATGCTGGAGCTCGGCGCCGCTTCCGGCGAGATGCACGCGGGCCTCGCGCCCGACCTGAAGGCCGCGGGCGTCGACCTGGTGTTCGCCTGCGGGCCCGAGATGCGCAGGCTCTACGACGCGCTGCCGGTAAAGCAGCGCGGCGCGCACGCCGCCAACGCGCAGGCGCTGCTGCCGCGCGTGGTGGGCGCGGTGCGCGCCGGAGACGTGGTCGTGGTCAAGGGCTCGCTCGGCAGCAAGGTGGCGCCGATCGTGGCGGCGCTGCTGGCGCTGGCCGACGCGCCGCCGCGCGCGGCGAACGGCAATTAGGGGACGGGCGATGCTGTACCACGTCCTCTTTCCCTTGAGCGATCTGTTCGGGCCGCTGAACGTGTTCCGCTATCTCACCTTCCGCAGCGGCGGCGCGGTCATGACGGCGTGGCTGGTCGCGTTCCTCCTCGGGCCCCGCGTGATCGCGTGGCTGCGCTCGCTCCAGCCCGCGGGCCAGCCGATCCGCGACGACATCCCCGAAACCCATTTCGTCAAGCGCGGCACGCCGACCATGGGCGGGTTCCTGCTGTTGATCGCGATCCTCATCAGCACGCTGCTCTGGGCGGACCTGACCAACGGCTTCGTGTGGGTCTCGCTGATGGTCACGCTCGGCTTCGGCGCGGTCGGCTTCGCCGACGACTACCTGAAGGTGTCGCGCCGCAACCCCAAGGGCCTGCCCGGCCGGCTGAAGCTCGCCGCGCTGTGCGCGGTGGCGCTGATCGCGGCCCTCTGGTTCGTGTACCTGACGCGCGCGCCGCTCGCCACGGGCCTGGCGGTGCCGGTGTTCAAGAACGCGCTGATCCCGCTCGGGTACGCCTTCGTTCCCTTCGCCATGCTGGTGATGGTGGGCGCGTCGAACGCGGTCAACCTGACCGACGGGCTCGACGGCCTCGCCATCGTGCCGGTGATGATCGTCGCCGCCAGCTTCGCGCTGATCGCCTACCTGGTCGGCAACACGGTGTTCGCCAACTACCTCCAGGTGCGCCACATCCCCGGCACCGGCGAGATGGCGGTGTTCTGCTCGGCGATGGTGGGCGCGGGCCTGGGGTTCCTCTGGTACAACGCGCACCCCGCGCAGGTGTTCATGGGCGACACCGGCTCGCTTGCGATGGGCGGGGCGCTGGGCGCGGTCGCGGTCGCCACCAAGCACGAGCTGGTGCTGCTGATCACCGGCGGCTTGTTCGTGGTCGAGACCCTGTCGGTGATGATCCAGGTGTTCTGGTTCAAGCGCACCGGCAAGCGCATCTTCCTGATGGCGCCGATCCACCACCATTTCCAGAAGAAGGGATGGCACGAGCAGCAGATCGTCATCCGCTTCTGGATCATCTCGCTGCTGCTCGCCCTCGCGGGCCTCAGCACGCTGAAGCTGAGGTAGCGGTGATGATCGAGTGCTTCTACATGGAGGGCCTGCCGGTCGCCGTCATGGGCCTGGGCAAGTCGGGCCTGGCGGCGGCCAAGGCGCTCGCCCAAAGCAAGGCCGAGGTGTGGGCCTGGGACGACGATCCCAAGAAGCGCGCGGAGGCGAAGGAAGCGGGCGTAACCCTCGTCGATCTGACGTCGTGCGATTGGTCGCAGCTCACCACGCTGGTCCTGAGCCCGGGCATCCCGCACACCCACCCCGCCCCGCACCCGGTGGCGGCGGCGGCCAGGGCCGCGGGCGTCGAGATCGTCGGCGACATCGAGCTTCTCGCGCGCGCGCAGCGCGAGGCTTCCTACATCGGCGTTACCGGCACCAACGGCAAGTCCACGACGACGGCGCTGATCGGCCACCTGCTGCGCACGGCCGGGCGCGAGGTGCAGGTGGGCGGCAACCTCGGCACCCCGGCCCTGTCGCTCGAACCGCTCGAGGAAGGCGGCTTCTTCGTGCTCGAGATGTCGTCCTACCAGATCGAGCTGACCGTCTCGCTCACCTTCGACATCGCGGTGCTGCTCAACATCACGCCTGACCACCTCGACCGGCACGGCGGCATGGCGGGCTACGTGGCGGCCAAGAAGCGCATCTTCCACCGCCAGACCAAGCCGCGCGTGGCGGTGATCGGCGTGGACGACGACCATTGCCGGCGCATCCACGCCGAGCTCGCGCGCGCGGGCGACCAGCGCATCTTCCCGATCTCGAGCGAGATCGCGGTCAAGGGCGGCGTGTACGCAACCGACGGCGTGCTGATCGACGACATCGACGGCGCGGCGGTCGCGGCGCTCGACCTGCGCGAGGTGCCGACGCTGCCGGGCCGCCACAACTGGCAGAACGCGGCCGCGGCCTATGCCGCCGCGCGCGCCGCGGGCGTGGCCGCCCCGGTGATCGCCCAGTGCATGCGCAGCTACCCGGGCCTGAAGCACCGCCAGGAGCAGGTGGGCGCCGCCGGCAACGTCCGCTTCGTCAACGACAGCAAGGCGACAAATCCCGAGGCCGCAGCCAAGGCGCTGGCGAGCTACCCCGATATCTACTGGATCGCCGGTGGCAGGCCGAAGGAAGGCAAGCTCGACGCGCTCTATCCGCACCTCAAGAACGTGCGCCGTGCGTTCCTGATCGGCGAGGCGAGCCCGCGCTTCGCGCGCGCGCTCGAGGGCCGCGTGGCGCTGGAGCAGTGCGGCGAGCTCGGGAAGGCGCTCGCGTCGGCCCTGGCGGCCGCGGAGCGCGACGGGGCCAAGAATGCGGTGGTGCTGCTGTCGCCGGCCTGCGCGTCGTTCGACCAGTTCGCCAATTTCGAGGCGCGCGGCGACGAGTTCCGCCGCCTGGTGGCGGAGCTGACCGCGCCGCGCCGGCGCGGGGAGCGCGTGCAATGAGCGCGATCGCCCGCACCGATACCTCGGTCCTGGGCCGCTGGTGGTGGACGGTGGACCGCCTGACGCTCCTGGCCCTGGCCGCGCTGATCTTCTGCGGCGTGATCCTGGCGATGGCCGCGAGCCCGCCGGTCGCCGCGCGCCTGGGCGTGGACCAGTACCATTTCGTCAAGCGCCAGGTGATGCTGCTGCCGATCGCGGTCGGCCTGTTGTTCGCGGTGTCGCTGTGCACGCCGCGCCAGGTGATCCGCCTCGCGGTGCTGGGCTTGGCTGCCTCGCTGGCGCTGACGGCGCTCACTTTCGTCGCCGGCCCCGAGATCAAGGGCGCGCGGCGCTGGGTATCCCTGCCCGGTTTCCAGCTTCAGCCCTCGGAGTTCGTCAAGCCGTTCTTCGTCGTGGTCGCGGCCTGGCTGTTCGCGGCGCAGAAGATGCACCCGCGGGTGCCGGGCTACCTGATCTCGGTCGCGCTCTACGCCGGCATCGTCACGATGCTGGTGAAGCAGCCGGACCTCGGCATGGCGGCGGTCGTGACCATGGTGTGGTTCGGCCAGTTCTTCATGGCGGGGCTGCCGCTGTGGCTGGTGGGCGCGATGGCGTGCCTGGGCTTCGCCGGGCTGTTCGGCGCCTACCTGTTCCTGCCGCACGTCACCAGCCGCATCAACCGCTTCCTCGACCCCTCCTCCGGCGACAGCTACCAGGTCGACCGCGCGATGGAGGCGTTCATGAACGGGGGCCTTCTCGGCCGCGGCCCCGGCGAAGGCATCGTCAAGCGCACGATCCCCGACGCGCACGCCGACTTCATCTTCGCCGTGGCGGCCGAGGAGTTCGGGCTGATCGCGTGCCTGATCCTCGTCGGCCTGTTCGCGTTCGTGGTGATGCGCGGGTTCGGGCGCGTGCTGCAGGAGACCAACCTGTTCGTGCTGTTGGCGACCACGGGCCTTCTGGTCCAGTTCGGCTTGCAGGCGATCGTCAACATGGCCTCGACGCTGCACCTGATGCCGACCAAGGGCATGACGCTGCCGTTCATCAGCTACGGCGGTTCGTCGCTCCTCGCGCTCGCGATCGGCATGGGCATGGTACTGGCGCTGACGCGCAAGCGCTACGGCCTGGAGGCGATGCCGTGAGCGCGGGCGCCAATCGCCTGGTCGTTCTCGCCACCGGCGGCACCGGCGGGCACCTGTTCCCTGCCGCGGCGCTGGCCGAGGCGCTCGGCGCGCGCGGCGTGGCGCTGGCGCTGTTCACCGACCGGCGCAAAGTCGCGCTGCCCGAAATCCTGGCCACGGTCGCGGTCGAGCGCCTGCCCGGCACGTCGATGGCCGGCAAGGGCTTCGGCGGGCGCCTGTTGGCCATGACCGAGCTCGCGCGCGGCACCTGGCAGGCCGGGCGCCTGCTGCGCCGGCTCAAGCCCGCCGCGGTCGTGGGCTTCGGCGGCTACGCTTCGGTTCCCACGGTGCTGGCGGCGCAGCGCGCCGGCATCCCGACCGTGTTGCACGAGCAGAACGCGATTCTCGGCCGCGCCAACCGGGTGCTGGTCAGGCGCGCCAAGGCGGTCTGCACGTCATTCGAGATTGTCGAGGGTTTGGCTGCCGACACCGGCGGCCGGACCACCCGCACAGGTAATCCAGTGCGGGCGGCAATAGCGGCCCTCCGGGATCAGCCCTACCCGACCCCCATCCCCGGAGGGCCGCTTATCATTCTCGTCACCGGCGGCAGCCAGGGCGCGCGCGTGTTCTCCGACGTGCTGCCCCAGGCGCTGGCGCTGCTGACCAACCAGGAGCGGGCGCGCATCCGCCTCACGCAACAATGCCGTGCCGAGGCGATCGAGGCGACCGCCGCGGCCTACGACCGGCTTGGCATGGTGGCGGAGCTGCAGCCGTTCTTCGCCGACATTCCGGACCGCCTAGCCGAGGCGCAGCTCGTGATCGCGCGCGCGGGCGCTTCGTCCGTGGCGGAGCTCACCGCCGCCGGGCGGCCGGCGATCCTGGTGCCCTACCCCTATGCGACCGACGACCACCAGACCGCGAACGCGGAAGCGGTCGCCGCCGCCGGCGCGGGCTGGCTGATGCCGCAGGAGGGCTTCACCGGCCCGGCCCTGGCGCAGCGCCTGCGCCATCTCCTCGAGAATGCGGCGCTGCTTGGCGAAGCCGCGGCTTGCGCGCACGCGCTGGGCGTGCCCGACGCGGCCGACCGGCTGGCCGGCGTGGTCGAGCGGTTCCTGCCGCTGACCAACGGCGCGGACCGGCACCTGGAGGCGGCGCAATGAAGGCCCTGCCGCTCACCATCGGCACGATCCATTTCGTCGGCATCGGCGGCATCGGCATGAGCGGCATCGCCGAGCTGCTGGCGACCCTCGGCTACTCGGTGCGCGGCAGCGACCTCGCGGAGAACGCGAACGTCAAGCGCCTGCGCGGGCTCGGCATCGCGGTGACGATCGGCCACGACGCGCGCAACGTCGAGGGGGCGCAGGTGGTGGTCGTGTCCTCCGCGGTCAAGGCCGACAATCCCGAGGTCGCGGCGGCGCGCGCGGGCCTCATCCCCGTGGTGCGCCGGGCCGAGATGCTGGGCGAACTGATGCGCCTCAAGTGGTCGATCGCGATCGCCGGCACGCACGGCAAGACCACGACCACGTCGCTGTGCGCGCAGATGCTGGAGACCGCGGGCCTGGACCCGACCGTGGTCAACGGCGGCATCATCAACGCCTACGGCACCAACGCGCGGCTCGGCCAGGGCGACTGGATGGTGGTCGAGACCGACGAATCCGACGGCAGCTTCGTCAAGCTGCCGTCGACCGTGGCCGTGGTCACCAACATCGACCCCGAGCACATGGATTTCTGGGGCAGCTACGAGAAGCTCCAGGCCGGCTTCGACGCGTTCGTCTCGAACATCCCGTTCTACGGCTTCGCGGTCCTGTGCATCGACCATCCCGCGGTGCAAGGCATGATCGCGCGCATCACCGACCGGCGCATCGTGACCTACGGCCTGAGCCCGCAGGCCGAGGTGCGCGCCGAGAACCTGCGCCTGGGACCCGAGGGCGCCGGCTTCGACGCGGTGATCCGCACGCGCGGCTCGGCGCCGCGCACGCTGCGCGGCATCTCGACCCGCATGATGGGCGCGCACAACGTGCAGAACGCCTGCGCGGCCATCGCCGTCGCCAACGAGATGGGCATCGACGACGCCACCATGATGAAGGCGCTGTCGGTGTTCGCGGGCGTCAAGCGCCGCTTCACCGTCACCGGCGTGTCCAACGGCGTGACCGTGGTGGACGACTACGGCCACCACCCCGTGGAGATCGCCGCGGTGTTGAAGGCCGCGCGCGCGGCTTCCGCCGGACGCGTCATCGCCGTGGTGCAGCCGCACCGCTACACGCGCCTGAAGAACCTGTTCGAGGAATTCTGCACCTGCTTCAACGACGCCGACGCCGTCGTGGTGGCGGAGGTGTACGCCGCGGGCGAAGAGCGCATCCCCGGCGTCGACCGCGACGCCTTGATCCAGGGCCTGCGCGCGCACGGCCACCGCAACGCGACGGCCCTGGACGATCCCAAGAACCTGGCGGGCACGATCGCAGGCCTCGCCAAGCCCGGCGACCTGGTCGTGTGCCTCGGCGCGGGCTCCATCACCGCCTGGGCCAACGCGCTGCCGCAGGAGCTCGACCGCCTATGGGGCGGCGCCGGCAGGCCGGGCGGAAAGCCGACAATTCTGCGCAGGACGGGAGCGGGAGCATGATGCCGGCGCGCAAGTCCACCGACCGCCTGATCGACCGGCTGCCCAAGGTTCGCGGGCGCCTGAGCGAGAACGCGCCCCTGGCCAACACGACGTGGTTCCGCGTCGGCGGTCCGGCCGAAATACTGTTCCGCCCCGCCGACCTGGACGACCTCGCCGATTTCCTGGCGCAGAAGCCGGCGGACGCCAAGGTGACGGTGATCGGCGTCGCCTCGAACCTTCTGGTGCGCGATGGCGGCGTGCCGGGAGTCGTGATCCGGCTCGGCCGCGAGTTTGCCGGCATCGACGCGGTCGGCGACGCCGCGCTGGTCGCGGGCGGCGCGGCGATGGACGTCAACGTGGCGCGCGCGGCGGCCGAAGCCGGGATCGCGGGCCTGGAGTTCCTGTGCGGCGTGCCCGGCACCATCGGCGGCGCGCTGCGCATGAACGCCGGCGCCTACGGCGCCGAGATCAAGGACGTGGTGATCTGGGCCAAGGCGCTGGATCTGAACGGCCGGCGCTACTGCCTGGGACCGGAGCGCCTCGGCCTCACCTACCGGCATTCCGCCGTGCCCGAGGGCTGGATTTTCACCCTCGCGAAACTCCAGGGCCGCCCGGGCGATCGGGCCCAAGTCCTGAAGCGCATGGGCGAAATCCAGGCCCAGCGCACCGACACCCAGCCCGTGCGCATGCGCACCGGCGGCTCGACCTTCGCCAACCCACCCGGCCACAAGGCCTGGGAGCTGATCGAGCAGGCGGGCTGCCGCGGCCTCAGGCGCGGCGGCGCGGCGGTGTCGGAGAAGCACTGCAATTTCCTCATCAACACCGGCGACGCTACGGCCGCGGACATCGAGGGGCTGGGCGAGGAAGTGCGCCGGCGCGTGCACGAGGCAACCGGCGTGACGTTGGAATGGGAAATCCGCCGCATCGGCGTGCCCGCGGGGCCGGCGGTACGGGACGCGAGTTCGTGAGGGAGACGGGGCGGCGATGCGCAAGCACGTGGCCGTGCTGATGGGCGGCTGGAGCGCCGAACGCGAGATCTCGCTGGTGAGCGGGCGCGAATGCGCGGCCGCGCTGAAGAAGGCCGGCTACGCGGTGAGCGAGATCGACGTGGGCCGCGACATCGCCCAGGTGCTCGCGCGCGTGAAGCCCGACGTGTGCTTCAACGCGCTGCACGGCCGCGGCGGCGAGGACGGCTGCATCCAGGGGCTGCTCGAAATCCTCGAGATCCCCTACACCCACTCTGGCGTGCTGGCCTCGGCGCTCGCGATGGACAAGCCCGCCGCCAAGCGCCAGTTCGCCGGCGCCGGCATCACGTGCGCGGAGGGCAAGGTGGTGCACCGCGACGAGGTGCTCCGCGGCCATCCCATGCCGCCGCCCTATGTCGTGAAGCCCACCAACGAGGGATCGAGCGTCGGGGTCACCATCGTCACCGAGGGCGGCGTGCCGCGCTTCCACAACGAGGGCTGGCGCTTCGGCGACAAGGTGCTGGTCGAGAAATACATCCCCGGCCGCGAGCTGACCGTGGGCGTGATGGGCGACCGCGCGCTGGCGGTGACCGAAATCCGCCCGCGCCAGGGCTTCTACGACTACACGGCGAAGTACACCGAGGGCCGGGCCCAGCACCTGATCCCCGCCCCCCTGCCGGACAAGGTTTACGCCGAGGCGCTGCGCATCGCGCGCCTGGCGCACGACACGCTTGGCTGCCGCGGCGTCAGCCGCGCCGACCTGCGATACGACGACACCAAGGGCGGCGCGGGCACCCTTTACCTGCTGGAAGTGAACACCCAGCCTGGCATGACGCCGCTGTCGCTGCTGCCCGAGCAGGCCGCGCATTGCGGCATCGGGTTCGCCGAACTGGTGGGCTGGATGGTGGAGCACGCGCGATGCGATGGCTGAAACGCCATGGCGCCGCCAAGCGCGCCGGCGCGCGGCGCGCGGTCCGGCGCCTGCGCTTCGGGTTCGCGCTGCCGGACTGGACCTGGCCGGCGGTGAAGCTGTGCGCGGTCGCGGGCTTCGCCGCGCTGGCCGTGGGTGGTCCGTGGGCGATGTGGCGCGCGGGCGTCGCGCAGCAACGGCTCGCGCGCGCGGCCCAGAGCGCCGTGGCGCTGACCGGCGTGGCGGGCCTGGTGGTCGAGAAGGTGATCGTCGAGGGCCAGGTCGAGACCAGCGGCCGCGACGTGCTGGCCGCGCTCGACGTCCGCCCGGGCATGCCGATCCTCGCGGTCGATCCGCGCGCGGCGCGCGAGCGGCTCGAGCGCATCCCCTGGGTGCGCGAGGCGGCGGTCGAGCGGCGCATGCCCGGCATCGTGCAGGTGCGGCTGGTCGAGCGCGTGCCGATGGCGCTGTGGCAGCACGCCGGGCGTTTCGTGCTGATCGACCGGCACGGCGCGCAGATCGAGACGCACGAGGTCGGCCGCTTCAACAAGCTGCCGCACATCGTGGGCGAGGACGCGGGACGCGCCGCGGGCGACCTGCTGCGCATGCTGTCGGCCGAGCCGGAGCTTCAGGCGCGCGTGACCGCGGCGGTGCGCGTCGCGGGCCGGCGCTGGAACCTCAGGCTCGACAGCGGCCAGGATGTGATGCTGCCGGAGGAAAACGCGGCCGCCGCCTGGACGCAGCTCGCCGCGCTGGAGCGCGAGCAGAGCGTGCTCGCGCGCGACCTCAAGGTCATCGACATGCGCCTGCCCGACCGGCTGACGCTGAAGCTCAATCCCAGTGCAATCCCGGCCCCTCCTCAGCCGCCGCGCCCGCAGAAGAAGACGTGAACCAAGGGAGCCGAACCGTGGCCCAACGCACCCCCATCGCCGGCCCGATCGCCAAGCTGAACGGCACGCGCCACAACGGCAAGGTGCGCGGCGGGCTGGTGGCCGCGCTTGACATCGGCAGCACCAAGATCTGCTGCTTTGTCGCCCGCGTGGACGAGCACCGCGGCGCGCCCCTGCGCCATCCGCGCCTGGTCGGCATCGGCCATCACGCCTCGCGCGGCGTGCGCTGCGGCGCGATCGTCGACCTGGAGGCGGCCGAGGCCTCGATCCGCGCCGCCGTGTCGGCGGCCGAACAGATGGCCGGCACCACGGTGCAGGAAGTCGCGGTCAACGTCGCCGGCGGCCATCCCGCGAGCCGCACCGTCGGCGTCGAGATCGAGATCGCGGGCCAGCAGATCGCCGACGCCGACATGCGCCGCGCGCTGGGCCAGACCCGGGCCGCCGACGACGCCGGCGACCGCGCGCTGATCCATTCCATCCCGGTGGGCTTCTCGATCGACGGCAGCCGCGGCATCCGCGATCCGCGCGGCATGTTCGGCGAGCGCCTGGGCCTGGACATGCACCTGGTGACCGCCGGCGCCGGGGCCGTCCGCAACCTCGCGGCCTGCGTCGCGCGCTGCCACCTCGAGACCGCCGAGATGGCCGTCAGCCCCTACGCCGCGGGCCTCGCCAGCTTGGTCGAGGACGAGATGGACCTGGGTTGCACCCTGATTGACATGGGCGGCGGCACCACCTCGATCGCCGTGTTCTTCGACGGCAACGTCGTCTACACCGACAGCGTGCCGGTCGGCGGCGGGCACGTCACCAGCGACATCGCGCGCGGGCTTTCGACACCCCTGGTACAGGCCGAGCGGATCAAGACGCTCTACGGCAGCGCGCTCGCCGGCCCCGCCGACGACCGCGAACTCGTCGAAGTGCCGCTGGTCGGCGAGGAGAACGCCGCCGCGGCCACGCAGATCCCCCGCTCGCTGCTCGTGGGCATCATCCACCCGCGCCTCGAGGAGACGCTGGAGCTCGTGCGCTCGCGCCTCGAAACCAGCGGCTACGACAAGATCGCCGGCCGGCGCGTGGTGCTGACCGGCGGCGCCTGCCAGCTGCCCGGAGTCAAGGAGCTGGCGGGACAGATTCTCGACAAGCAGGTGCGGATCGGCCGCCCGCTGCGCGTGGGCGGCCTGGCGGAAGCGACCAGCGGGCCCGCCTTCGCCACCGTCGCCGGTCTGATCGCCTACGCCGAGCGGCGCGAGGCCGACGGTTCGGCCGCCCTGCTCGGGCCCACACCGGAGCGCGCGTCCGGCCTGATCGGCCGGATCGGGGAGTGGTTCCGTGCCGCTTTCTAGCGCCGCCCGAGCAACCGATCTTCGGCGGAGCCGCGAAGCGGCCCCGCCGGAAACCGTCGCGCCGGAACGGGAAGCCGGCCGATCTCCAACCCCCAACCAAAGCAACCCGGAGGATAAGATGGCTATCAACCTGAGTGTGCCCCGGACCGAAAGCGACCTGAAGCCGCGCATCACCGTCGTGGGCGTGGGCGGGGCCGGCGGCAACGCCGTGAACAACATGATCCGCTCGAACCTGGAAGGCGTGGACTTCCTGGTGACCAACACCGACGCCCAGGCCCTGGCGCAGAGCGCGGCCGAGCGCAAGATCCAGCTCGGCATCGGCATCACGCGGGGCCTCGGCGCCGGCGCCAGGCCCGAGGTCGGCCGCGAGGCGGCCGAGGAGGCGCTGGGCGAGATCGTCGACCACATCGAGGGCAGCAACATGGTGTTCATCACTGCCGGCATGGGCGGCGGCACGGGCACCGGCGCCGCCCCGGTGATCGCCCGCGCGGCGCGCGAGCACGGCATCCTGACCGTCGGCGTGGTGACCAAGCCCTTCCACTTCGAGGGCGGCCACCGCATGCGCATCGCCGAGCAGGGCATCGACGAGCTGACCCAGTACGTCGACACCCTGATCATCATCCCGAACCAGAACCTGTTCCGCATCGCCACGGAGAAGACCACCTTCGCCGAGGCGTTCAAGCTGGCGGACGACGTGCTGTACTCGGGCGTGCGCGGCGTGACCGACCTGATGGTGATGCCGGGGCTGATCAACCTCGACTTCGCCGACATCCGCACGGTGATGACCGAGATGGGCAAGGCGATGATGGGCACCGGCGAGGCCGAGGGCGAGAAGCGCGCCGTGGCCGCGGCCGAGGCCGCCATCTCCAACCCGCTGCTCGACGACGTGTCGATGAAGGGCGCCAAGGGCGTGCTCATCAACATCACCGGCGGGCCGGACATGACGCTCTACGAGGTGGACGAGGCCGCCAACCGCATCCGCGAGGAAGTCGATGTCGACGCCAACATCATCTTCGGCGCGACGCTCGACGAATCGCTGAACGGCCGCGTCCGCATCTCGATGGTGGCGACCGGAATCGAGAGCGTCGCCGCGGCCCAGCCGCGGCCGCTGTCGCTGGTCGGCGCCGCCAAGCCGGTCGCGGCCGCCGCACCCGCGCCGCGCCCGACGGTCGCCGCCGCCCGCGCCATGCCCGCCAGCGTCGGCAACGCCGCCCTGGCGATGACCGCGGAGATCAAGCCCGAGCCCGCCGTGGCCGTCGCTCCCCCGATGGCCGCGCCGATCAGCGCCCCGCTCGGCGCCTCGGTCAACCCGGCTCTGCTGAGCGTCGAGGAAACCCAGGAGGAGCACGACCCGGCCCGCACCATCGCCGATGCCGCCGACCTGGAGCTCGACCCGGTCGAGGCGGAAGCCCCGGCGCCGGCCGTGCAGCCCCAGCCCGTCGCCGCGGCGCCGCGCCCGGCGGCGCGTCCGGCGCTGACCTCGACCGGCCAGCCCCTGGCGCGTCCGGTTGTACCCGCCCGCCCGGCGATGCAGCCCCTGAGCGCCAAGCCGGCGCAGCGCCCGACCGCCGCCGCGCCCGCGGCACCGCAGCCCGCCCGGGCGGCGGACGAGCCGTTCATCGCCCCGCCCCCGGCGGAGCCGATGGAGATGCGCGGCATGTTCGCCCGCCGCCAGCCCCAGGCGCCCGACCCGTTCGCGGAAGCCGCGATCGCGAACGGCGCCCGCGAGCCGGCGAAGGAGCAGGTCAAGGAACGCTCGAGCGGCCTCGACCTGTTCAAACGGGTCACCGGGCTCGGCGCGCTCGGCCGCAGCAAGCCACAAGTCAAGGCTGAAGCGCCGGCGGTCCAGCCCGCCGCCAAGCCGGCGGCGCGGCCCGAGCCGACGATCAAGGAAACCGCGCGCCCGACGAGCCAGTTCGGCGGCGTGAATCCGGCCGACCGGCCGCTGACCAGCCGCCAGGAGGACGACTTGCTGGACATTCCGTCGTTCCTGCGGCGCCAGGCTAACTGACTGAAAGAAAAGACGGAATCGCGAGCTTGGACGGTAACATACTGAAATAAAGAGTGATTTGTGCGGTGCGGGGGATGGCGCTACCACATCCCCCGCTTCCGCGAACCAGAATAACAGCTCGGATCCGCAGGGATGAGACTGGGACAGTCGGAGCACGAAATCTTCCGCCGCGCCATGCGCACCGCGCCGCCGCGCAGCCGCCTCCAACGCCAAAAGACGCTCAAGGGCCCGATCCACTGCAGCGGCATCGGGCTTCATTCTGGCAGCCGGGTGTCGCTGACGCTTGAGCCAGCGCCCGCCGACAGCGGCGTGGTCTTCCTGCGCACCGACCTGCCCGCCGAGCGCGCGACGATCCGCGCGGACTGGCGCAGCGTGGTCGATACGCGGCTGTGCACCGTGGTGGCCAACCGACAGGGCGCGCAGGTCGGCACGGTCGAGCACCTGATGGCGGCCCTGGCGGGCTGTGGCGTCGACAACGCCCTCGTGCGCGTCGATCACGCCGAAATTCCGGCGATGGACGGCAGCGCCGAGCCGTTCGTGTTCCTGATCGAGTGCGCCGGGGTCGAGGAGCAGGACGCGCCGCGGCGCGCCGTGCAGGTGCTGAAATCGGTCAGCGCCGGCAAGGACGGCCACTACGCCAGCCTGTCGCCCGCCGCCTCCACGCTGATGAGCTTCGAGATCGACTTCGACAACCCCGCCGTGTCGCGGCAGGAGCTGTCGCTGACGCTGGACCGGGACTCGTTCAAGAGCGAGATCTGCCGCGCCCGCACCTTCGGGTTCCTCAAGGACGCCGAGGCATTGCGCGCGCAGGGGCTGGCCCGCGGCGCGTCGTTGGACAACGCCGTGGTCATCAACGGCGAAAACAAGATCCTGAACGAGGGCGGCCTGCGCTTCGACGACGAGTTCGTGCGCCACAAGGTGCTGGATAGCGTGGGCGACCTGTACCTCGCGGGCGGGCCGATCTGCGGGCACTATCGCGGGGTCAAGGCCGGCCACCGGCTCAACAACCTGCTGCTGCGTGCGCTGTTCGCCGACCCCCGCGCCTATGCCTTCACCTGCCTCGACCAGGCCACGGGCGCCGCCATGGGCGCCGAAGCGCCGCTGGCCGCCACCGCCTAACGCCTCTCCTCCCGTCCTTACCCAGCGGCTTTCCCCGCCGGCGATCGCTTCCGGCGGCGACTTTTTGCCCAAATTTCGCTATAGTCTTCGGCCATGGTCCAGACCGTGACCGGCCCGGAATCGACATGAGAATCAGGATGTTAACCACCCGGCTTGGGTTCGGCGGCGCGCTCGCCGTCGCGGCTCTCGCCCTGGGCGCCTGCGGCTCGAGCGACAAGCCCTACGTCGAGCGGCCGGTCGACGAAATCTACAACGAGGCGATGAATCAGCTCGGGCAGCGTAACTTCGAGAACGCCGCGCGGGCGTTCGACGAGGTCGAACGCCAGCATCCCTACTCGGTCTGGGCCACCAAGGCGCAGCTCATGTCGGCGTTCGCCTGGTACCAGAAGAACAAGTACGACGAGGCGATCATCGCGCTCGACCGCTTCATCCAGCTCCATCCCGGCAACAAGGACATCGCCTACGCCTATTATCTCAAGGGCCTGTGCTACTACGAGCAGATCTCCGACGTCGGCCGCGACCAGAAGATGACCGACAACGCGCTGAAGTCCTTGCAGGAGGTCGTCACCCGCTATCCCGACAGCAAGTACGCGCGCGACGCGAAGCTGAAGATCGACCTGGCGCGCGACCACCTTGCGGGCAAGGAGATGGAGATCGGCCGCTACTACCTGAACCAGCGGCAATACCTGGCGGCGATCGGCCGCTTCCGCTCGGTGATCGAGCACTACCAGGTGACGACCCACGTGCCCGAGGCGCTGCACCGCCTGACCGAGGCCTATCTTGGCCTCGGCGTGAAGGAGGAAGCGCAGACCGCGGCGGCGGTGTTGGGCTACAATTACCCCGGCAGCCCGTGGTATCTGGATTCCTATGCGTTGCTTGAAGGCGTCGACCTGCGCCCCGACAAGAAATCGGGTTCCTGGCTCAGCAAGTACTTCTGAGCCGCGAATCGGCCGGTCATGCTGACCGGCCTCTCCATCCGCGACATCGTGCTGATCGACCGGCTCGACCTCGAGTTCCAGCCGGCGCTGACCGCGCTCACGGGCGAAACCGGCGCCGGCAAGTCGATCCTGCTGGACGCGCTTGGTCTGGCTCTCGGCATGCGCGCCGATGCCGGCCTGGTGCGCGCGGGGGCGGAGCAGGCCGTGGTGGCCGCGACGTTCGAGATCGAGCCCCGGCACCCCTTGCGCGTGCGTCTTGCAGACCAGGGCATCGAGGCCGACGGGCCGCTGATCCTGCGCCGCACGCTCGCCCGCGACGGCCGCAGCCGCGCCTTCGTCAACGACCAGCCCGTGGCCGTGGGCCTCATGCGCGAGATCGGCGGGGCGCTGGTGGAGGTGCAGGGGCAGTTCGAGCAGCGCGGCCTGATCGACGCCGCCACGCACCGCGCGCTGCTCGATGCCTTCGGCGGCCCCGCCCTCGCGGAATGCGCCGCCGCCGCGGGCGCCGGCTGGGCGCGCTGGCGCGAGCTCGATGCGCAGAAGCGGGCCGCCGCCGAGGCCGGCGCGCGGGCCGACGCCGACGAGGCCTTCCTGCGCCACGCCGTGGGCGAGATCGACGCGCTCGACCCCAAGCCCGAGGAAGAGGAATCCCTCGCCCGCGACCGGGCGCTGCTGATGAACCGCGAGAAGCTGATGCAGGCGCTGGGCGACGCCATGAAGCAGCTCGCGGGCGACCGGGCGGCCGAGCACGGCATCGCGGGGGCCCGGCGGGCGCTCGACCGCGCCGCGCCCCAGGCCGGCGGCCGGCTCGACGCACCGATTGCGGCGCTCGACCGCGCCGCCACGGAGCTGGCCGACGCCATCGCGCAGCTCCAGGCTCTGGGCGCGGACGACGACCTCGACCCCGCGCGGCTGGAGAAGATCGAGGAGCGGCTGTTCGCGCTCAAGGGGCTCGCGCGCAAGCATCGAGTCGAGGTCAAGGAGCTACCGCGGCTGCGGCAGGACCTGGCGCAGCGGCTGGCCGCGATCGACGACCGCGCCGGGGCGGTCGAGCGCCTGACCAAAGACGCCGCCGCCGCCCGCGCCGCCTACCTCGCCGCCGCGGAGCAGTTGAGCGCGCTGCGCCGCGCCGCCGCGGCGAAGCTCGACAAGGCCGTCGCATCCGAACTGCCGCCGCTGAAGCTGGAGCGCGCCGCGTTCGCCACCGTGATCGCCCGCGCGGAGGAGCCGGACTGGTCCGCGCACGGGATCGACCGCGTGCGCTTCGAGGCCGCGACCAATCCGGGCCAGCCCCCCGGTCCGCTCAACAAGATCGCCTCGGGCGGCGAGCTGTCGCGCTTCATGCTGGCCCTCAAGGTGGTGCTGGCCAAGGCCGATCCCGTGCCCACCCTGGTGTTCGACGAGGTGGACAGCGGCATCGGCGGCGCCACGGCCGACGCCGTGGGCGAGCGCCTGGCCCGGCTCGCGCGGGACGTGCAGATCCTCGTGGTCACGCATTCCCCCCAGGTCGCGGCGCGCGCGCGCCAGCAGATGCGCGTCACCAAGGCCGCCGCCAAGGGCGCGACCGTCACCCGCGTCGACGCGCTCGCGGCCGCGGACCGGCGCGAGGAGATCGCGCGCATGCTTTCGGGCGCCGCGATCACCGACGAGGCGCGCGCCGCCGCCGGCCGGCTGATCGACGCCGGCGCGCCGAAGACGGCCAAGCGATGAAGAAGGCGCCTGCAGGCGACGTGCCGGTCGACAAGCTGGCCCGCAAGCAGGCCGACGCCGAAATCTCGCGCCTGACCCAGGAGATCGAGCGGCACGACAAGCTCTATTACCAAAAGAACGCCCCGGAGATTTCCGACGCGGCGTACGACGCGCTGCGCCGGCGGCTGGAGGCGATCGAGGCGCGCTTTCCGGACCTGAAGCGCCTCGACAGTCCGACGCGCCGCGTGGGCGCGGCCCCCGCCCAGGGCTTCGCCAAGGTGTCGCACTTGAAGCCGATGCTCTCGCTCGGCAACGCCTTCAGCACCGAGGACGTGACCGAGTTCGTCGCGGGCGTGCGCCGGTTCCTGAAGCTGGGTCCCGAGGAGCCGGTCGAGCTTGCGGCCGAGCCCAAGATCGACGGGCTGTCGGCCAACCTGCGCTACGAGAACGGCGCGTTCGCGCAGGGCGCGACGCGCGGCGACGGCGCCGTGGGCGAAGACATCACCGCGAATCTCAGGACCATCGCCGACGTGCCGCAGCGTCTGAAGGGCAAGAACATTCCGCGCCTGATCGAGGTGCGCGGCGAGGTCTACATTGCGCGGCGCGATTTTCTCAAGATGAACCAGGAGCGCGAGGAGGAAGGCGAGCCCGTCTTCGCCAATCCGCGCAACGCCGCCGCCGGCTCGGTGCGCCAGCTCGACCCCGCGATCACCGCCAAGCGGCCGCTGCGGTTCTTCGCCTATGCCTGGGGCGAGGCCAGCGACGTTCCGGCCGAAACCCACTGGGACATGGTGCACCGTTTCTCCGCCTGGGGCTTCGAAACCAACCCGCTGGCGCGGCTGTGCCGCACGTCCGACGAGGCGCTGGCACTGCACGCCAGGCTCGCGGAGCAGCGCGCCGACCTCGCCTACGACATCGACGGCGTGGTCTACAAGGTGAACCGGCTCGACTGGCAGGAGCGGTTGGGCTTCGTCAGCCGCGCCCCACGCTGGGCGATCGCGCACAAATTCCCGGCCGAACAGGCGGTCACCAAGCTCGAGAACATCGCAATCCAGGTGGGCCGCACCGGCGCGCTGACGCCGGTGGCGGAGCTCAGCCCCGTGACCGTCGGCGGCGTCGTGGTGTCGCGCGCCACGCTGCACAACGAGGACGAGATCGCGCGCAAGGACATCCGGGTCGGCGACACCGTGGTGGTGCAGCGCGCGGGCGACGTGATTCCGCAAGTCGTGCGCGTGATCGCCGAGAAGCGGCCGCGCGGGTCGCATCCGTTCGTGTTCCCCGACAAGTGCCCGGTCTGCCGCAGCCGCGCCGTGCGCGAGGAAGGCGAGGCGGTGCGCCGGTGCGCCGGCGGCCTCACCTGCCCGGCCCAGGCGGTGGAGCGGCTGCGCCATTTCGTCTCGCGCACCGCGCTCGACATCGACGGGCTGGGCGAGGAGTCGATCCAGGAGCTGTTCGACCTCGGCTTCCTCAAAAGCCCGGCGGACATCTTTCGCCTCAAGGCGCACGAGGGCCGGCTGGTGCGCCGCAAGATCGGCAAGGACCAGCACGCCGGCATCGAGGGCTGGGGCGAGCTGCGCTTCGCCAACCTGATGCAGGCGATCGAGGCGCGGCGCAAGGTGACGCTGCCGCGGTTCATCTTCGCCCTCGGCATCCGCCAGGTGGGCGAGGCGACGGCGCGGTTGCTCGCCAAGCAGTACGGTTCGCTCAAGGCCTGGCGCCAGGCGATGGAGGCCGCCGCCCGCGGCGACGCCGAGGCGCTGGCCGATCTCGACAACGTCGAGGGCATCGGCCCGTCGATGGCCAAGGACATCGTCGATTTCTTCGCCGAGAAGCACAACCGCGCGGCGTTGGACGAGCTGGAAAAGGAGATCGAGGTCGAAGACTTCAGGGCGCCGTCGGCCGCCGGCTCGCCGGTCGCGGGCAAGACCGTGGTGTTCACCGGCACGCTCGAGTCGATGGGCCGCAACGAGGCCAAGGCGCGCGCCGAGGCGCTGGGCGCCAAGGTGGCGGGCTCGGTGTCGAAGAAGACCGACTGCGTGGTGGTCGGCGCCGACGCCGGTTCCAAGGCCGCAAAAGCTAAGGAATTGGGCGTGAAAATGCTCTCCGAAGCCGAATGGCTGAAGCTGATCGGGGGGGCGCCCTAACCCCCTACCGTCCGCGCGACTCGCTTGTCCGGCGTCCGGCTTTCGCGGGATGCGGCGAGCCCCGTGGCCGGCATACGCCTCAGCCGGCGAGGCTTCGCGTCGCTCGTTCCAGCCATGCCCGCGTTTCCGCGCCCACCAGCGGCGCGATCGTCTCGCGCACGCGCCGATGATAGGCGTCGAGCCACGCGGCCTCTTCGGCCGTCAGCATCGCGCGCTCGACCAGGTTCAGGTCGATGGGCGCGAGCGTCAGCGTCTCGAAGCCCAGCATCTCCCGCTCCGCCTCGGGCGGCTTGGGCAGCGCGACCACCGTCACGAGATTCTCGATGCGGATGCCGTAGGCGCCGGTCTTGTAGTAGCCCGGCTCGTTCGACACGATCATGCCGGGCTGGAGCGCCACGGTGTTCGGCACCTTGGAGATGCGGTGCGGACCCTCGTGGACGCCCAGGTAGCTGCCGACGCCGTGGCCGGTGCCGTGGTCGAAATCGAGGCCCGCGTCCCACAGCGCCTTGCGCGCCAGCGGGTCGAGCTGGCTGCCGGTCGTCCCCCTGGGGAAGCGCGCCGTGGCGACGGCGATGTGGCCCTTCAGCACGCGCGTGAACCGCTCGCGCATCTCGGCCGACGGCGCGCCGATGGCGAGCGTGCGCGTCACGTCGGTGGTGCCGTCGAGGTATTGCGCGCCGGAATCGAGCAGGAACAGGCTGCCCGGCTCGAGCCGCCGGTTGGTCGCGGGCGTGGAGCGGTAGTGCACGATGGCGCCGTTGGCGCCCGAGCCCGCGATCGTGTCGAAGCTGAGGTCGCGGAAGTTCGCGCCCTCGCGGCGGAACGATTCCAGGGCCGCGGCGGCCGCCAGCTCGTCCACCTGTCCTTTTTCGGCGCGCGGCATCAGCCAGGCGAGGAACCGGCACAGCGCCGCGCCGTCGCGCCGGTGCGCCGCCCGCGCGCCGTCGAGCTCGACCGCGTTCTTTATCGCCTTGGGGAGCGCGCAGGGGTCCTCGCCCAGCACCGGCTTGGCGCCGGCCTTGCCGAGGCGCGCGACGATGGCGGCCCCCGCGCTCGCCGCGTCCACCAGCACGCGCTTGTCCTTCAGCCCGTCCAGGCCGGCGGCGAAGGCCTCGGCCGGCTCGATCGCCACGGCGTTGCCGAGATGCTTGCGGGTCTCGGGCAGGAGCTTGCGCGGGTCGATGTAGAGCGCGGCGGTGCCGTCCCGCCCGGCGACGGCGAAGCCAAGGGCCAGGGGGATGCGCGCCACGTCCGCGCCGCGGATGTTGAACAGCCAGGCGATCGAGGCCGGATCGCTGATCACCGCGGCGTCGAACCCGTCGGCCGCGAGCCTGGCGGCGATGTCCTGGCGCTTCTCCGCACTGCCACGCCCGGCGAAGCGCTCGCCGTGCGGCACCACGGGCGCGATCGGCGCGGGCGGCCGGTCGCGCCAGACCGCGTCGACCGGGTTGCCGTCCGCCGGCACGAGTTCGGCGCCCGCCTTGGCGCAGGCCGCAGACAGGCGCTCGACCGTGGCCTGGGTCATCAGCCAGGGGTCGTAGCCCACGCGCTGGCCGGGCCCGAGGTTGGCCGCGAGGTAGTCGGCGGGCGGCTGCTCGATGAGGTGCCGAAGCTCGAATAGCGCCGCGTCCACCTCGTCGCGCGCCTGGAGCGTGTAGCGGCCGTCCACGAAGATCGCCGCGCGCTCCGCCAGGACGACCGCGACCCCGGCCGAGCCGGTGAAGCCGGTCAGCCACCGGAGGCGCTTGGCGCGCTTGGCGATGTATTCGCCCTGGTGCTCGTCGGCCATCGGCACCAGGAATCCGTCGAGGCTGCGGCGCTTCAGTTCGGCCCGCAGCTCCGCTACGCGACGCGTATGGTCCGGCCCGCCGGCGGCGGAGGCGTCGGCCGCGACCGCCAGATCGCGCTTCAGCGCCCGGAGCTGCACGGCCAGGGCCGGCGGCGCGCCAGGCGCAATCAGGGCCATCCAGCCCTCGGGATCGGCGGCAGGCTCGGGCGCCGCCACCACGCCCCGGAGGATCGCCCGCACCTCGGCAACGCCGATCCCGACGCCGGCCTCGTTCAAAAGCCGTTCCAAGGCCTCGTCGCCCCCGTAACCGGCGCGGGCGACGGCATCGGGGGTCATGGCCGCCCCCCAAGCACCTGGGAAGGCGGGGATAGAGGCGGCGGCGGCCCGCCCTGCACCGCGCCCGGGTCCAGGCCGGTCCGGGTGACGAAATTGAGGCAAATCAATGGCATCGCTATGCGGTTCCTTCATTGCTGCGTTGCAGCAATACCCCTGATCTCTGGGGCTTTTCGGGACTATTTAAACCCCAGCACAGCGACGGCGAAAGCCGAAACCGCCGACCCGACGGTTCCCCGATCGTCCGCCGCCGATACCAACAAGAAAAGAAGGATTTGGGTCATGTACGATGGAATGAATTTCAAGCCCCTGGCGGCCGACGATGCGAACAGCGTGGCCGCCCTGCGGCGTCCCACCGACGCCGAAATCGCGGCCTTGGTGCAGAATGCCCGCGCCGCGCGCAACGCCGTGCTGGCCGAAGCGGCCGCCGACGCGATCGCCGGCGTCGTCCTGTGGTTCCGCCGCCGGCGCGAGCAGGCGGCTGCGGTCCGCGAGCTCCAGCAGCTGGACGACCGTTCGCTGAGCGACATCGGCATAAGCCGCCACGACATCTCCGCCCTCGTGCACGGCGCGCGTCGTGCCGGCCCGGCTCTGCGCGGAGCGATGCTGGTCCGGTTCGTCGAAGAGAAGCTGCTGCAGCCGTTCAGCACTTGGCGGCTGCGCGCCCGCACGCGGCGCGAGCTGATGGCGCTGGACGACACCGCCCTGCGCGACATCGGCATCGAGCGCGGCCAGATCGAGGGCATCGCCGCCGGCGTGGCGGATGCCCGCGCCGCCGGCAAGACGCTGCCGGTCACCGCGGCGCTGGTCCTCGGCGGCTTCGAGCCGCCCCAACCCGCCAACGCGAACATGCGCGCGCGGCGCGCGGTCCACGACGCGGCGGACTGACGCAAGTTCCCCCGGCGCCGCCTCTTCCCCCGAGACGGCGCTTGACCGGCGGCCCTCCCTTCCCTGCATGCGGAGGGCCGCCGGCCCCTACCCTCCGGTCCAAGGCTTTCTGAAGGTCACGGCGCACCAGGCGCCGATCGCCGCCATGCGCTCGAGGGTCAACCCTTGCGCCCGATGCGCCGCGATCACCGCCTGCGCCTGATCGCGGTAGAACCCGGACAGCACCGCGCGGCCGCCGCGCGCCAAGCCGCGCGCCAGCCCCGGCGCCATCGCGATCAGCGGCCGTTGCAGGATGTTCGCCACGATCAGCGCGAATTGCCGGCCCTGCACCGCCCGCAGCCGATAGCCGTAGCCGCAAGTCGCCGTCATGAGCATCCCTACGCCATTGAGCCGGGCGTTGTCGCGCGCGATCCGCGCCGCCTCGGGCGCAATGTCCACGCCCAGGACCCCGATGCGCCACCGCCGCGCGATCGCCAGGGACAGGATCCCCGAACCGCAACCCATATCGAGCGCCCGGACGCCGCGCAGGCGCGGACGGCACTTGGCGATGCGGTCGATCTCCAGAAGGCACAGCCGCGTGGTTTCGTGCTCGCCGGTGCCGAAGGCCTCGCCTGCGTCCACGCACAGCGCGATCTTGCCCGGCGCGGCCGGCCGGCTGTGCGAGGGGTGCATCAGGAACCGCCCCGCCGCGATCGGCTGGAAACTGCGCAGGCTTTCCTTGAGCCAATCCTTCTCCGGAAGGGGCCGGATCTCGACTTCGGGCTCGGCGACGCCTGCCGCCGCCGCGGCCAGCGCCACGGCAGCCGCCAGCCTCGCCCGGTCGGGCCTCCGGCCGATGGCTTCGATCCGCCAGCCGGCGTCCGGTTCGACCTCGAACGCCGAAGTCGACTCGCCGAACGGCTCCAGCGCCTCGCTGAACGCAAGGACGGCCGAGGGCGGGACGACCACCGAGACGATGACGCGCACCGGCGCCTACGCCGTCGCGGCCTGGACGAAGCTGTCGATCACCTTCTTGCGGCCGGCCTTGTCGAACTCGATGTCGAGCTTGTCGCCGTCCACCGCCGCCACGGTGCCGTAGCCGAACTTGATGTGGAACACGCGCGCCCCGGCGGCGAACCGGGCGGCGCGGTCCGGCTCCACCTCGTGGGCCGTGCCCTCGATCAACAGCGCGCCGCGCTCTCCCCGCCCCATGCGCCCGAGGGACCGCTGCCCGCGCCCGCCGCGCAGGCGGAACCGCGCGCCTTCCTCGTCGGCAACCTGATCGCCGTCGCCCGCGTCCACGAGGCCGGGCGTGCCGTCCAGTTCCACCTCTTCCTGCGGCAGCTCGCCGATGAAGCGCGAGGGCAGACAGGCGATCCAGGCCGCGTGGATGCGCCGATGCTGCACGTAGGAGACGATCACGCGCCGCTTGGCGCGCGTGAGCCCGACATAGGCGAGCCGCCGCTCCTCCTCCAGCGCCTTCGCGCCACCCTCGTCGAGCGCGCGGCGGTTGGGGAACAGCTCCTCCTCCCAGCCCGGCAGGAACACCGTGTCGAACTCGAGGCCCTTGGCGGCGTGCAGAGTCATGATGCCGACCGCGTCGCTGCCGGCGCCGGTCGCCTGCTCCATGACCAGGCTCACGTGTTCCAGGAACCCGTTCAGGTTCTCGAACTCGGCCATGGCGGGGATCAGCTCTTTCAGGTTGTCGAGCCGCCCCGGCGCCTCCGCCGCCTTGCTGTCGCGCCACATGCCCGTGTAGCCCGATTCCTCAAGCACGGTTTCCGCCAATTCGGGATGCGGGGTCGTGCCGACCAGCGCGCGCCAGCGGTCGAGGTCGGCGAGCAAGCCCGACAGCGCGCGGCGAGCCTGGGGCTTGAGCTCGTCGCTCGCCACCAGCTCGCGGCACGCCGCGGTCAGCGCCACGCGCTTGGCGCGGGCGAGCGCGTGCGCGGCCGCGAGCGTGGCGTCGCCGATGCCGCGGCGGGGCAGGTTGACGATGCGCTCGAACGCCAGGTCGTCGTCGGGCTGCGCCACCACGCGCAGGTACGCGAGCGCGTCGCGGATTTCCTGGCGCTCGTAGAAGCGCGGGCCGCCCACGACGCGGTACGGCACGCCCAGCGTCATCAGCCGCTCCTCGAACTCGCGGGTCTGGAAGCCCGCGCGCACCAGCACCGCCATGCCCGCGAGCGGCTCCTGCTTGCGCTGAAGCGCTTCGATCTCCTCGCCCACGAAGCGCGCCTCGTCCTCGCCGTCCCAGCACGCGCGCAGGCGGATCTTCTCGCCCTGATCGCCTGCCGGCGGCTCGGTCCACAGCGTCTTGCCGAGGCGGTCGCGGTTGTGGGCGATCAGCGCCGAGGCCGCAGCCAGGATGCGCGGGGTGGAGCGGTAGTTGCGTTCGAGCCGGATGATCCGCGCGCCGGGAAAATCGTGCTCGAAGCGCAGGATGTTGCCGACCTCGGCGCCGCGCCAACCGTAGATCGACTGGTCGTCGTCGCCGACGCAGCAGATGTTCTTGTGCGCCTGGGCCAAGAGGCGCAACCACAGGTACTGCGCGACATTCGTATCCTGGTACTCGTCCACCAACAGATAACGGAAGCGCCGCTGGTACTCCGCCAGGACATCCGGGTTGCCCTTGAACAGCGCCAGGTTGAGCAGCAGCAGGTCGCCGAAGTCCACGGCGTTCAAAGTACGCAGGCGCTCCTGGTATTGCCGGTAGATCGCGAGCGCCCGGCCGTTCGCCGCCTCGCTGTCCTCCCCCGCCGTCACCTGCTCGGGGGCAAGGCCGCGGTCCTTCCAGCGCTGGATCACAGCGAGCAGCACGCGCGCCGGCCATTTCTTGTCGTCGATGTCCTCGGCGCTGAGGATCCGCTTCAGCAGCCGCACCTGGTCGTCGGCGTCGAGGATCGTGAAGTTCTGCCGTAGGCCCACGAGCTCGGCGTGGCGGCGCAGGATGCGCGCGCCGATGGAGTGGAACGTGCCCAGCCACCAGCCCTCGACCGGCCGGGCCAGGAGCTGCTCGACCCGGTGTTTCATCTCGTTGGCGGCCTTGTTGGTGAAGGTCACCGCCAGAATCTGCGAGGGCATGGCCCGTGCAGTCGCAAGCAGGTGCACGAGGCGCGCGGTCAGCACGCGCGTCTTGCCGGTGCCGGCGCCGGCCAGGACCAGCACCGGCCCGTCCAGCGCCTCCACGGCCTCGAGCTGCGCCGGGTTCAGCGCTTTCAGATAGGCGGGCTTGTTCGGTGCGGGGGCGGCCGCGGCCGCGCCGGTTTCGTTCATGGCGCAGATATAGACCGGAACGGCCGGCGTTTCACCCCCGCCGGGGCTTCAGGCCTTGAACACGAAATAGGCCGCAGCGACCAGGCAGGCGAACGCCGCGAGGTGGTTCCAGCGAATCGAGGCGCCGAGGTACAGCACCGCGAACAGCGCGAACACGGAGAGGGTGATGATTTCCTGGATAGTCTTGAGCTGCACCACGGAGAAGTCGCCATAGCCCCAGCGGTTGGCCGGGACCATCAGGCAGTATTCGAAGAACGCGATGCCCCAGCTCGCCACAATCGCCTGCCAGAGGGGCGCGTCGGTGTAGCGCAGGTGCCCGTACCAGGCGAAGGTCATGAAAACGTTGGAGGCGGTCAGCAGCAGAATCGTGGTCATCCGGCGGTCCTCGGGGTGGGTCCATGAACCGGCCGTGGTTATACGAAGCGTGCGCGGTCTCGCGCCAGAGGCCTGCGCGCCGCCGCCGCGCGCACCACCATGTCCGGGAAGCGGGCGGTCACATGCCCGTGCGTGGGCCGGGGCCGCGATGGTGCCGGCCTCTCCGGAGTGGTAGCATCGCCCGCATCGGCAAAGCGCGGGGTGGATCATGGGCGGTCGCGGGGTCCGGCTGATTCGCGGGTTCCAGCTTGTCGCGGCGGCGCTACTGCTGGGCGCCCTGCCCGGGCTTGCCCGGGCCGAGCCGCCGAGCACGGACGAGCTCAACGCCGCCATCGTGAAACTCAAGGCTTTCGTGCAGCCCGATTCGCGCACCGCCGCGACGCTCGGCACCGAGCGCGAGGGTACCGGCGCGCTGATCGGCGGCGACGGCCTGGTCGTGACCATCGGCTACCTGATCCTGGAAGCCGACCGGGTGGAGCTGACGGCAGGCGGCAAGAAAGTCCCGGCCGAGATCGTGGGCTACGACCACGAAACCGGGTTCGGCCTGGTGCGCGCGTTGACGAAGATTCCGGCCAAGCCGCTGAAGCTCGGCGATTCCTCGCAGGTGAAGGTCAAGGACCGGGTGCTGGCGATCAACTACAACGGCGCGGAGAGCGCCCGGGCGGCGCTGGTGGTGTCGCGCCGCGAGTTCGCCGGCTACTGGGAATACCTGCTTGCCAACGCGATCTTCACCGCGCCGCCGCTGATGGATTGGAGTGGCGCCGCGCTGGTCGACCAGGAAGGGCGCCTGGTCGGCATCGGCTCGCTGATCGTCAACGACCCGATGGGCGGCGGCGACATCGGCCCGGGCAACATGTTCGTGCCGATCGACTTCCTGAAGCCGGTGATGGCCGACCTGCTGACCCAGGGCAAGCCTGCGACACCGCCCAAGCCGTGGATCGGCGTCAACTCCGAGGAGGTGCGCGGGCGGCTGTTCGTCACGCGCGTGTCGCCCGGCACCCCGGCCGACAAGGCGGGCCTGAAGCAGGGGGACATCATCCTGGGCGTGGGCGGCAAGCCGGTGACGACCCTGGCGGAGTTCTACAAGGCGCTGTGGGCAAGCGGCCCGGCCGGCGGCGAAGTGAAGCTGAACGTGCTCCAGAGCGTGGCCCCGGCGGAAATCGCGGTCAAGTCGATCGACCGCTACAAGTGGCTGAAGACGAACCGGAGCTACTAGCCCGGCTTAAGCCCTCTTCGCCCGCAGGCCGATCGCGCGGCCGGCTTCCGGCGGCCGTGGCAGACGGTCGTGCTCCGCCTGCAAGGCCGCGAGCTTCGCCAGGATGGGGCCGGGAATCGGCGCGGCGCGGCGCGTTCGCATGCTGACGTGCAGTGCCATGATCTCGTTGGTCGCGGCCAGGAACCCCTTGCGCGCATGGTACATGCGGTGGATGAAGTGCAGCCGCTTGGCGTCGTGGCCAAGCAGCTGCGTCGAGAACCGCATCGGATCGCCGCCCACGAGCTCGCGGCGGTAGACAACGTGGGTTTCCAGCACGAAGATCGACCCGCCGCTCGACCGCTTGTAGGCTTCATCCAGCCCCACGTGATGCAGGAGCTTGTCGGTCGCATGATCGAACGCCAGCACGAAATAGGCCAGGTTCATGTGGCCGTTGTGGTCCAGCCATTCCGGCCGGACGTCCTCCGCGTGCAGCATCAAGACCCCGTCTGCTTCCATGCGCGCAGGCTAGCATAACGCCGCCGCGATGCTGACATCGGTGCTTCAATGGCTGGGCGGCCACGCCGCATGGCTGCTGTTCGGCGGCGTCACGGCCGGCCTGCTGTTCCCCGCCCTCGCAGCGCTGGCCTGGCCGCTGGTCCTGCCGGTCACGTTCCTGCTGCTGGTCGCCTCGGTCATGCGCCTCGACGCCGCCGCGGCGATCGGCCACGCGCGCCGGCCGCTGAAACCCCTCCTGGTCGTGGCCGTCCAGATGGTCGCGGCGCCGCTCGCGGTCGCGGCCGTCGTCAAGGCGCTGCCGCTGCCGCCGACGCTCGCCTCCGCGCTGGTCCTCACGGCCACGACGACGCCGCTGCTGTCGTCGCCCGCGTTCTGCCTGCTCCTGGGGCTGGAGGCCGAGCTGGCGCTGATCGTCCTCATGGGCACGATGATCGCCGTGCCGTTCACCATGCCCCAGCTCGCCCTGTCGCTCTTGGATCTCGAAATCGCTCTGGGTCCCGCGCAGTTCATGGGCCGCTTGGCGCTGTTCGTGGGCGCGGGGTTCGCCACGGCGGCCGTGTTGCGCCGGTGGATCGGCGCGCGGGCAATCCGCGGCCACGCCCGCGCGCTCGACGGCGTCAACGTGCTGCTGCTGGTGGCGTTCGCCGTGGCGGTGATGGACGGCGTCACGGCGCGGTTCCTGTCGGACCCGCGGCATGTCGGGCTGTTCGTCGCCGCGGCGTTCCTGTTCAACCTGACGCTCCAGGCATTCGCCGCCCTGGCGTTCCTGCCCGCGGGCAGGCGTACCGCGCTGACTGCGGGATTCCTGTGCGGGTACCGCAACATGCCCCTGCCGCTGGTGGTGCTGGGCGCGGCGGCGCCCGCGGATTTCGCGCTTTACGTCGCCGTGGCGCAGTTGCCGATGTACATGCTGCCCGCGGTCATGCTGCCCGCCTACCGTCGCTTGCTGGGGCGGTAGCACCCGCGTTATGAGCATGGGGCGCTTAGGGGAGAGACCGGCGGCCCCATGATCGAACTGGAAGACCTGAAGCCCGGCGTCACGCTGCGCGGGCTCGCGGGCCTGGACCAGGCCATCGTCATCGACGCGCAGTGGTTCGGCGACCAGGCGGTCAAGGTTTCGTACTTCACGCCCGAGGGCCGCGAGGGCAGTCACGTCGTATCGGCGGACGAGCTCGACGGGCTGACGCTGCTCGCCGGCACGCCCGAGCTCGACGCCGCGACCGAGCCGCGGCTCAGCGAGGCCGCCGCGGCCCTGCGCCAGCGCCGCCGGCGCGTGTCGATGGTGGGCGTGGCTTGCACCTTGTTCGTGGCCGAGATCGTCGACCTGGTCGCCGCCGCCGCGATCATGGGCGCGGCCTGGGAAGCGCCGGCCGCCCCCGGCCAATTGACCATGACCCTGCTGCTCTTGGGCGGTTTCGTCGGCGCCCTCTTGATGCTGTTCGACGTGTACGCGGTCGACTCAGTCTCGCAGCTCGTGGATCGGCGCGCGGCGTTGCGGCAGGTCTGGCGTCCGTATGCGCTCGCCGCCGCCGTCACCGCGCTGTTCGCCTGGCTGGCGGGCGCCGACCGGACCGCGATCGAGCGCATCGCGGCGTTCCTGGCGACCGCCGGCGCCATCTCGTTCGTGATGCGCTCGGCCCTGGTGCCGATGATGGCGCGCTGGCGCGCCGAAGGCCGGTTCGCGGTCACGATCGCCGTGGTGGGCGCGACCGAGCTCGCGGTCCGCCTGATCGGGGAAGCCCAGGCGCTGGGGGAGGACCGGGTGCGTGTCATGGGCGTGTTCGACGACCGCCAGAGCCGCGTGCCGCAGGGTCTGTTGGGCGTGCCGCTGCTCGGCAACGTGGAAAGCCTGCTGCGCTTCGATGCGCTGGGACGGCTCGATTGGATCGTGGTCGCGTTGCCGGTTTCGGCCGGCAAGCGCGCCGAGGTGCTGTTCGAGCGCCTGAAGATCGCGCCGTGCCGCCTGTTGTTCGCGCCCGATCTGATGGACGACCGGCCGGTGTCGCTGGAGCGGCAAGAGGGCGTGTACTCGACGCTCGACGAGATGCTCGCGGGCCCGCGCATCGACTGGCGCTATATCGGCAAGGCGATCGAGGACCGCGTATTGGCGCTGCTCCTGAGTCTTTTCCTGCTGCCGCTGTTGCTGGCGCTGGCGTTGCTGATCCGGCTCGATTCCAGAGGGCCGGTGCTGTTTCTGCAGAACCGCTTCGGCCGCCAGAACGAGATCATCCGCGTGCGCAAGTTCCGCACCATGTACGCCGATACGGCCGACCAGCTTGCCCGAAAGCAGGTGGCCAAGGACGATCCCCGCGTCACGCGCATCGGCCGCTTCCTGCGCCAGTCGAAGCTGGACGAGCTGCCGCAGCTCATCAACGTGCTGCGCGGCGAGATGGCGCTGGTGGGGCCGCGGCCCTACGCCGTGGGCATGCGGCTCGGCGCCAAGTTCGCGCGCGACGTGCTGGCGGAATTTCCCAAGCGCGCGCTCGCGCTTCCCGGCATGACCGGCTGGGCGCAGGTGAACGAGGGCTCAGGACCGGTCGAGGACGAGGCCGAGTTCCGCCGCCGCGTCGCGCTCGACCTCTATTACCTCGACCATTGGTCGCCGGCCTTCGACCTTCAGGTCCTGTGGCGCACGGCGCTGACCGTGCTCAAGGCGATTCGCGCGAAGCCGGAGGGGGCGGTTTGACGCCCGACCCGTTCATGCGCGCGGTCGAGGCGCTGCGCGCGGGCCGGTTCGCGGAGGCGGAGCGCGGCTTCCGCGACGTGCTTGCCGCCGCGCCCCGGCATGTCGGCGCGCTCAATCTGCTGGCCCAGGCGCGGTTCCGCGCCGGCGACCTGGACGAAGCCGAGGCGCTGCTGCGCCGCGCCGCCGCCGCCGATCCGCGCCAGGCCGACACGCACTACAATTTGGGCCTAGTGCTGCGCGCCAAGGGCCGCGGCGCGGACGAGGCGGCGGCGTTCCGCGAGGCGCTGAAGCACAACCCGAGACACGCCAACGCCTGGGCCAATCTATCGGGCGCATTGCTCGGCCAGAGCCAGCCCGGCCCGGCGCTGGAAGCCGCGGACAAGGCGCTCGCGGTCGATCCCCGCCACGCGGTCGCGGTCAACAACCGCGGCACGGCCCTGTGGCAGCTCGGGCGGCACGGCGAGGCGATCGACGCGCTGCGCCAGGCCGTGACTTTGGCGCCGGACTACGCCGGCGCGCACCGCAACCTTGGCCAATGCCTGCTCGAGCGCGGCCGCGCCGACGAGGCGATCGCCGCGTTCCGCAAGGCCGTCGAACTCGACCCGGCCGATCAGGCCGCGACCGACGGCCTGGCCGAGGCGCTGCGCGACCTGTTGCCGCCCTGGCACTTCCCGATGCTCGCCGATACGCGGCGCAACCAACTCTATCGCCGGGCGATCGAGGCGGCGGTGAAGCCGGGAATGCTGGTGCTGGACATCGGCACGGGCAGCGGGCTTTTGGCGATGATGGCGGCGCGTGCCGGGGCCGAACGGGTGGTCGCGTGCGAGGCCGAGCCGCGCCTCGCCGAGGTCGCGCGCCAGATCGTGGCGCTCAACGGCTACGCCGAGCGCATCGCCGTAATTCCGCGCCGCTCCACCGACCTCAAGGTCGGACCCGACCTGCCGCGCCGCGCCGACCTGGTGGTTTCGGAAGTGCTGGACGCGGCGCTGATCGGCGAAGGCGCGGTCGCGACCATGCGCCACGCCCTGGCCGAGCTGGCGGCGCCGGCGGCGCGGGTGATTCCCGCGGCGGCACGGGTGTTCGGGAGCTTAGTGAGCGTACCGCACCTGCGCCAGGTCAATCCGGTCGGGCGGATCGACGGCTTCGACCTTTCGCCGTTCAACCGCTTCCGCGGCCGCCACGCCGGCCTGCCCGTCTCGCTGGAGACCGAGGACCACGCGCTGCTGAGCGCGCCCACGGAGCTGTTCGCGTTCGATTTCGCGCGCCCGGTCGAGAAAGCGCGCGCCCGCCGCGTTGCCCTCGCCGCGACGGCCGCTGGCGAGGCTCACGCGCTGGCGCTGTGGTTCCGCCTGTCGCTGGACGACGCGCATGCCGGCTCGACCGGACCCGGCGGCGAGTTCCGGCACTGGGCGACGCCGCTCTATTTCCTGGAACGCGACGTGGCCGTGGCGCCCGGCCGGGAGGTCGCGCTGGAGGTCGCGCACGACGACACGACCTGGCGCATCGGCTTGGCGAGCTAGCGGCGGCGGGCGCCCGGTTTTCCTTTCTTCCTCCGCTTGGGCTTCGCCTCGTCCGCGGGGATCACCGCGTCCACATCGATTTCCATCAGGTATTCCGGCCGCGCCAGGCCCTTGACGATCAGCCCGGTGGAGACCGGATAGACGCCCTTCAGCCAGCGTCCCACCACGTTGTAGACCGGCTCGCGGTGCGCGCGGTCGGTGATGTAGATCGTGATCTTGCAGACGTGCGCGAGCTTCGACCCCGCTTCCTCCAGCAGCGTCTTCACGCAGCGCATCGCGTTCTCGGCCTGCGCCGCGGCGTCGCCCACGCCCACGATCTTGCCGCCGAGGTCCATCGCGGTCTGCCCGCGCATGAAGATGTGGTTGCCCGCGCGCACCACCATGCTGAGGTCGTTGTCGAGCTTCTGGTCGGGATAGGCGTCGCGGGTGTTGAACTTGCGCAGGCGGATATGGGCCATGTCAGGACTTCATCACTTTCTCGGACAAGCCCGCCGCCTTGCGCACGAACTCCAGCGGCTTCTTCCAGTCGAAGTTGCGGAACACGGCGTTCAAGTGCGCGAAGGGCGGCGACTGGGCGAACAGCTCGAACGTCACGCGGTGGCCGGCAGAGTCCGAGTTCATCAGGTCGCGCGCGAAGGCGAGCAGCCGGCGGCGGTCCTCCGCGCTCCAGTTCTCGTTGACCGTGTAGAACTTCTGGAGCCACCGCCCGGCCTCGGGCTCCGTGAACATGGCGTGGTCGGGCGTGACGCAGATCTGCCCGCCGCAGAGCTCGCGCGCCAGATGCACCATCGCCGGCAGGCGCGAGCAGGCGTGCACCCGGCCGGTGTAGAGCAGCGACTGGTTCGGCATCAAGAGGCCGCCCGGGCTTTTCTCGGCCGTCGCGATCGCGGCGGTGAGGTGAGCGTTGATGGTCTCGCGGTAGCACGCAAGCTCGGCCAACTTCTCCTGCACCGCCTGCTGCTTCTCCAGGCCGGTCTGCCGCGCGTTGTGCAGCGCCGCGCCGATCAACATGTCGGCGATGTACAGGATGCGCTGCACGAACGGGAACGCACTGTAGCGGTGCAGGCACGAGCGGATATAGGCCGCGGCGCGGGTGTGGCGGTAGAACAGCACGTTCTCCCACGGCACCAGCACGTCGTCGAACACCAGCAGCGTGTCCACCTCGTCGAACCTGTTGCTGATGGGATAGTCGGCCGCCGGTCCGCGGCCCGCGAAGCCCGTGCGGCAGATGTGCTTCAGGCCGGGCGAGCCCATCTCGCAGATGAAGCCCACGGCGTAGTCCGACAGCTTGTCATCGCCCCAATTGGCGATCGTGGGCTTGACGAACGCCTGGTTGGCGTAGGCCGCGGCGGTCTCGTACTTGGCGCCGCGCACCACGATGCCCTTGCCGGTCTCCTTGACGACGTGCAGCAGCATGTCGGGGTCCTGGTCCTGCGGGCGCTTGGAGCGGTCGCCCTTGGGGTCGGTGTTGGCGGAGACGTGGAACACGTCGTTGCGCACCGCCTTTTCGATGTGGTGCGCGATATTCTTGCTGAATTGCGGGTCGACTTCGTTCAGCACGTCGCGCCCGTCGTAGAGCGACCACATCTCACCGATGGTCTCGTCGCCTACGCGCACCACCACGCCGCCGATCTCGTTCATCACGGCATCGACCGCGCGGCGCTTGGCCTGCCAGTCTTCGTGCGTCCTGGGCAGCTTGTGCGCGGTGCAGTTCGGCTCGTTGGTGCCGGGATCGCGGTAGGACATCGTCTCGCGGTACCTGTCCTCGTGCGCCATGTCGTAGATGCGCGCGCGGACGTCGACGATCGGCTTGAAGGCGGGATGGACCGTCACGTCCTTCACCTTCTCGCCATTGATCCAGACCCGCCGCCCGTCCCGGATCGATTCGCGGTAGTCCTGCCCCGTTCGGATCATGCCGTGCCCCCTGCGCGCCGCCCCTGCATACTACAGCCTTGCCAGCGCCGCGGTCAGCCGCGCGAAGAACGTCGCGTGGTCGATGCGGTCGATCACCGTGCAGTTGGGGGCCCCAAGCGGCGGGCGGGCCTTGGGCGGCCACCACTCCACCACGGTGCGGCCGAGCGTCAGCCTGCCCTCGGTCTCGACCGCGACGTGGCGAAAGCGGCCCCGGAACAGCTCGGGCCACAGCAGATAGCCGACGGCGCAGGGATCGTGCAGCGGTCCGCCCTCGCTGCCGTAGCGCTCGACGTCGTGCCGGTTGTAGAACTCGAGCCACGCCGCGACGGTGCGCACGACCGGCGTCCCAACCGCGCGGATCGCTTCGACGCGCGTGGGCGTGGTGATGGCCTGGTGGGTCACGTCCAGGCCCAGCATGGTCAGGTTCGCGCCGGAGCGGAACACGACATCGGCGGCGTGCGGATCGACGTAGATATTGAACTCGGCCGCGGGCGTGGTGTTGCCGAGGCCGATCGCCCCGCCCATCAGCACGATGGCCTTGAGGCGCGTGGCGAGCCGCGGCTCCTTTTGCAGGGCGAGCGCGATGTTGGTGAGCGGCGCCACCGGCACCAGCGTCACCGTGCCCGCGGGTCGCGCCATCACCGTCTCGACGATGAAATCGGCGGCGGTACGCGGATCGAGCGGCAGGCGCGGCTCCGGCAGTGCCGCGCCTTCCAGGCCCGAGGCGCCGAACACCTCCTCGGCCGTGACCAGCTCGCGCTTCAGCGGCCTGTCGGCGCCGGCGAACACCGGCACATCGGTCCGTCCCGCCAGCTCGCGCACCTTCAGCGCATTGAGGCTGGTCAGGCGCAGCGGCACGTTGCCCGCGACCGTGGTGATGCCGAGCACCTCGAGCTCCGCGCTCGCCAGCGCGAGCAGGAGCGCGATCGCGTCGTCCTGCCCCGGGTCGCAGTCGATGATGATGGAGTGTCTGGTCACGCCGGCGGCAACACGCCTTTATCGCAATTCGTAGAACCGGAGGACGGGGGTTCCCGCTTCCTCCCACGACTCGATCCAGACGTGGAATCGACGGCCGGGAAACTGGTACGCCAACCGCGCCCGCCATGCCTCGGCCATGAACTCCATCATCAAATCCACTTCTTCCTCAGTGCCCGCGTGGTCGGCGAACAGCGTGCATAGATCGACCGTATTTGCGGCATCTTCCAGTACCGCTCTGGTTCCCTCTTTCTCGGCCTTTGCCACGGGATCCTTCATTTCGTCGGCCGTGCCGATGAATTTCGATTCGATGAATACGCTGCCGTCCGCCTCCACGAATTCCGGCACGAACAGCGTAGCGTAGAGCAATCCCTGCCTCACGTTTCCGTGCATTCCCACGAAATCCCAGGCGGCCGCCTGGGAACTGTCGTGTCCCTGGAAACCGAAATACTTCTTCAACAGCTCCAACGCCTTGTCGAACATCGCACCGATTCCCCTGTGAAGCTTGGATGTTGGTCCGCGACGGATCTTCATCGCCGATTATGCCGTCCGGAGATACGGCACGTTGCCCGCGACCGTGGTGATGCCGAGCACCTCGAGCTCGGGCGGCGCCAGCGCCAGCAGGAGGGCGATCGCGTCGTTCTGCCCCGGGTCGCAGTCGACGATGAGGGGACGACTGCTCACGCCGCGGCCATGTTCGCCAGTCAGGGACTTGACGGTTTCAGCGGACGAACCTCGTAGAACCGAACCGTCGGATTGTCCTCCGGTTCATCAATGTACACGTTGAAGGTTCGCCCGGGAAACTGCCCCGCCAGCCGCCCGCGCCACGCCTCGGCGACGAATTCGGCGAGCAAATCCGTCTCTTCATCGGTCGTGCGTCGGTTGTGGAAGAGATAATGTATCTCGGCGTGGTTCACGCTCTCTTCAAGCTCCTGTAGGTTATCGCCATATTTTCGAATAAGCTCCCTATAGACCTCGGCTACATCCGGATAGAATTTGGTTATGAAAACGCTGCCGTCGACCTCGACCAATTCCGGCACGAACAGCGACGCGTGCAGCAACGCTTGCCTGCCGAAGCCATAGTCACGCATGATTTCCAACGGCGAGTAGGGCTGACCCGCGGGATCCATCGGAAAATGCGCTCGAAGCAGTTGCGCGAGTTTTTCGAACATGCCCCTCTCCCTATAGCTAGCAGGCGCGGTAGAAACTGAGCCGAGATCGAAACGAACACAACGCCGCCAGACCGGTTCAGCCTACTCGAAGCCATGTCGAGTTTGCGGCCCTTTCGTGGTCATCGCATTCGTCAATAGAAAGCAAAGCCGCTTTCCGAGCAAATGTTCCGGCGCTTACTAGAGCAACCAGGGATTCCAGGAACGGCGCCAAGGCAGCTTGGGATCGTTGCCGAAACTGCCGCCGCCACCACCTCCTCCGCCCGACGAGCTGGGGGGTCGAGCGGGCATCTCGTTCGGCAGCGCCGGGCGAGTGATTTCCCTGAGTCTTGGGTTGGGGTTATGCGGGTCGTATTCATGGATTAACGGAGGATAGACATTCTGCTTCGTTCTATTGTTGTAATGCGGTTTGCCGGTGCCGCGATAACGGATTTTCGGTTCCCACTCCCCGGTGCGCGGGTTCTTCTCCCAGTACGTCTCGTAATCCGTGACCGGGCCGGTTTCCGGCGGCTTGCGCTTGAACACGCTGTGCGGCCCGGTGGCGTCGGGGTCCGCTTCCATTCTATTGCTCGGCCCGCCCGCAACGTCGTAGCTGCCGTCGGGCCGCCGGAGCCCCCCGGCGGCGTCGGCTGCGCGTTCGGCCTCCTCGCGCTCCAGCAAGGCGACGATACCGTCCGCAACGTCGCGCCACGAGCGCGCGTCGGGCGCGGGATAGCCTGCCGGGGTGAACTTTTGGTCGGCATCGCGGTAGGCGGCGGGGTAGTACGTCGGGGTTTCCGGCAACCAGCCAGAGGATTCATGCCTGGGCGGCGCCGGTTCGGCCAACCGCTGCATGATCCAATCCACCAGGTCGCTTTCGTTGCGGAATCCCGGCGAAGCGGGAGGCGCCATTGGGACTATCGTTGAAGCGTAGAACATTGGTCAACCTGATCCTTGTAGGTTAGTGTCGCATATTAATACGATACTCGATACAACCCGCCTCACTCAAGAAAATTCGCGGGGACATACCCGGTTGATCCCTGCCTATCCTCGGCCTTGACCTGCCGCCGTTTCCCGGCCGCGCTACCTGTCCGCCTGGACCCAGCCGACCCTTCCCCAACCGCGGCCGTTCGCGCTATCGAATAGCCGCACAGAGGGGGGTCCGATGGAGCCAAGGCAGGTCAAGACCGCCGCCGACGCGCGCAAGATCGTCGAGCAGCTAGGGCTGAGCCACGTCAAGGTCGGGGTCGTGGACGCCGACGGCATCGTGCGCGGCAAGTACATGGCGCGCGACAAGTTCTTCTCGGCCCTCGAGAACGGCTTCGGCTTCTGCGACGTGGTGCTGGGCTGGGACTCGAACGACCAGCTCTACGACAACGTCGCCTACACGGGCTGGCATACCGCCTACCCGGACGTGGCCGTGCGCGTGGTGCCCGACACCTGCCGCGCCGTGCCGACCGAAGGCGACATGGTGATGTTCCTCGGCGAGTTCACGGACAAGGCCGAGGAGGTGTGCCCGCGCGGCGTGCTGCGCCGCGTGCTGAAACGGGCGAAGGAGATGGGCTTCAGCGTCTATTCCGCGTTCGAGTACGAGTTCTTCCTGTTCGCCGAGACTCCGGAGTCGGTGCGCGCCAAGAACTACCGCGATTTGAAGCCGATCACCCCCGGCTATTTCGGCTACTCCGCGCTGCGCAGCTCGGTGCACGCCGACTTCTACCACGACCTGCTGCAGCTCTGCGAAAAGATGGACATGCGGCTCGAAGGCCTGCACACCGAGACCGGCCCCGGCGTGCTGGAAGCCGCGATCATGGTGGACGAGGCGTTGAACTCCGCCGACAAGGCGGTGCTGTTCAAGCTGTTCACCAAGGTGCTGGCGCAGAAGCGCGGCTGGATGGCGACCTTCATGTCGAAGTGGTCGAAGGACTGGCCCGGCCAGTCCGGCCACATCCACCTCTCGCTCAAGGACAAGAAAGGGAATTCCGCCTTTTTCGATCCCAAGGGCAAGCACCGCATGAGCAAGATCATGCGCCATTTCATCGCCGGGCAGCAGAAGCTGATGCCCGAGCTCCTCGCGATGGTGGCGCAGACCGTCAACGCCTACACGCGGCTCATCCCCGGCTTCTGGGCGCCGACGGACGCCACCTGGGGCGTGGAGAACCGCACCACGGCCCTGCGCGTGATCCCCGGCTCGGCCAAGTCGCAGCGCGTGGAGTACCGCATCGCCGCCGCGGACGCGAACCCCTACATCATCCTCGCCGCGGCCCTGGGCTCGGGCCTGTGGGGCATCGAGCACGAGCTGGAGCCCGAGAAGATGGTCGAGGGCAACTCCTACGCGGTGAAGCATCCCGCGCGGCTCAGCCTGCCGCGCACGCTCTGGGACTCGGCGCAGGCGCTCAAGAAATCGAAGGCGGCGCGCGATCTGTTCGGCGACGCGTTCGTCGAGCACTACGCCGCCACGCGCGAATGGGAGGAGCGCGAGTACCGCCGCGCCATCACCGACTGGCAGATGCAGCGGTACTTCGAGATCATCTGAGCCGCCGCTTGATATCTGATACGTATCGGGTATGATCCATGATCCGGTCGTTCCGGGACAAGCGAAGCCGCGACTTTTTCGAGGGCCGGCGCGTACCGGCGTTCGACGGAATCGCCGGCCAGGTTCGCCGGCGCCTGCAGGTTTTGGACGACGCCGAGCGGCTTGCCGACCTGGCCGCCCTGCGAAGCAACCGCTTCGAGCACCTTCACGGCGACCGGAAAGGTCAGTGCAGCATCCGCATCAACAGGCAATGGCGCATTTGCTTCGAATGGGGCGAAGAAGGCCCATTTAACGTCGAGATCGTGGACTACCACTGAGGAACCGATGCGAACGCCGAGGAACCGCCTTCCGCCGACCCACCCGGGAGAGATTCTCCGGGACGAATTGGCCGAGCTCGGATTGTCGGCCAACGCCTTCGGCCGCGCCATCGGCGTGCCGGGGAACCGCATCTCCATGATCCTCGCCGGCAAGCGGGCGGTTTCGGCGGAAACCGCGTTGCGCCTGGCCCGGTTCTTCGGCACGACCGCCAGGTTCTGGCTGAACTTGCAGCAAAGCTACGACCTGAAGATGGCGGAACGCGCCTTTGGCCGCGCCGTCGAGCGTGAAGTGCGGCCGCGCGCCGTGGCTTGAACCGAACACAGGAGAACGGCGAATGACCGACGCCAGCAAACTGGTCGGCAACTGGAACTATCCCACGCAGGTGCGCTTCGGCGCGGGCCGCATCAAGGAGCTGCCGCAAGCCTGCAAGCAGCTGGGCATGAAGCGTCCGCTGCTGGTCACCGACATGGGCCTCAAGTCCAACCCGATGGTCTTGAACGCCGTCAAGGCGAACGAGGCCGCGGGCCTGCCGACCGGGCTTTACGGCGAGGTGCGCGGCAATCCCGTCGGCAAGAACCTGACCGACGGCATCGCCGCGTTCAAGGCGGGCCGGCACGACGGCGTGATCGCCTTCGGCGGCGGCTCGGCGCTCGACACCGGCAAGTCGGTCGCCTTCGTCGGCGGGCAGTCGCGGCCCTGGCAGGATTTCGCGGATTACGAGACGGCCATGAAGGCCGCGGTCACGACCGGCCTGCCGCCCGTGGTGACCGTGGCGACCACGTCGGGCACGGGCTCGGAGGTCGGCCGCGCGGCCGTGTTCACTGACGAAGCGACCAAGACCAAGCGCATCATCTTCCACCCCGCGATGATGCCCAGGATCGTGATCGACGATCCCGAGCTGACCGTGGGCCTGCCGCCCAAGGTGACCGCGGCCACCGGCATGGACGCCCTCGCGCACTGCCTCGAGGCCTACTGCATGGACGCCTATCACCCCTTGGCCGACGGCGTCGCGGCCGAGGGCATCCGGCTGATCAAGGAGTTCCTGCCCGCGGCGTTCCGCGACGGCAGGAACCTCGAGGCGCGCGCCCACATGCTGTGCGCCGCCACCATGGGGGCGACCGCGTTCCAGAAGGGCCTGGGTTCGATCCACGCCCTCGCCCATCCCGTGGGCTCGCTCTACGACACGCATCACGGCCTGACCAACGCGGTGTTCATGCCCTATGTCCTGGCGTTCAACCGCCGGGCGATCGAGGACAAGCTGGCGCGCCTCGCGGCCTATCTCGGCCTCAAGTCGGCGTCGTTCCAGGGCTTCCTCGATTGGGTGGTCGAGCTGCGCCGGACGCTGGAAATTCCGCACACGCTCGAGGCCCTGGGCATCCCGCTGAACGAGATGGACCGCTTGGCCGCGATGTCGGCCAAGGATCCGTGCGCGGCGGAAAACCCGATCAAGATGGGAGCGGCGGAGATGCGCAAGGTGCTGGACGCCGCGGCCGCGGGCCGGCTGTAAGTCCCTGATTTTCGCCGCACTGCGGCAAAGTATCCACCGTCCGCCGGTTTGACTCCCGGTCGGGCGAAGCCTACCCTTTGCAACGTTCGCCGGTCTTGAATGAAGCCGCGCCCTTATGGCGCGGATCGCAACAGGGTCAGGGGCGGGCGGCAGTTCAAGCCGGCCTGCTATGCACGGACCGGCGACGGGTTGGGAATGACATAGGTAAGTCGCAGCGCGCCCGGCGCGCCGCCTTCCGGCTTTCCACGTGGAGCCGGGCGGCGGCGGTTTCCGGGTCGCGTCGGCGCATATCGAACCCGAGGAGAGAGTCTCACATGCCCAAGCACAGCCAATCCGCCGCGGAGCAGATGCCGTTCGCCGTGCCCGATTTCGACCGCCTGTCCCGGATGTATTCGGGCGGCGCCGAAACGCTGCTGCAATCCGGCAACGCCGTGATGAAAGCGGTGGGCGAGCTCAACGCCGAGATCCTGGGCTTCACCCGGCAGCGCCTGGATGCCGGCATCGCCGTCAGCCAGTCGCTGGCGAAGTGCAAGTCCATGCAGTCGGCGTTCGAGATCCAAATGGATTTCGCGCGCACCGAGGCGCAGATCTACCTGGACGAAGCGCGCAAGCTCATGGAAATAGCGGCGCAGGCCGCGACCGAAGGCGTCAAGCCACTGCACGAGCACGTCCAGAAGAGCAACGGCCACGGCGATGGCGCGGGTGACGGCCACGGCCGCGCACACGCCAAGGCGAAAGAGCAGGAATAGCGCTTTCGCTCCGGCCTGGCCGTACCGCCGCGGCGGGACGCGCGTCCCTGCCGCCGCGCCTTCCTGTTGAGCGGCCCTAGCGGCTGCGCGGCTTGAGCCGCGCGAGCAAGGCCCGCCAGCCGCGCGCCCGGGGATCGAGGTTGAGGCCGACGCGCGTCACCTCTCCCGCCACTTTGTCCAGCACCACCAGCTCGATGCCGCCGATGCGCGCCCGTGCGCCGCGGCCCGGGCTCGGACCCAGGCGCTTCTCCAGCGCCTGGACCAGCGTCAGCCCCTCATCGCCGGGTTCGAGCGCGATGCCGTAGGCCCGGCCGAGCTCGAGCATGGTGTGGGCGGCATCGAGCACGAAGTCGCCGGCGCCTTCGGGCAGTTCCGAGGCGGTCGAGGCGAAGCGGCGCGAGAACCAGCGGTCGACCGCCAGGTTGTGCTCGGGCGGAGTCAGGACCAGCGCCAGGTCTCCTGCCTCCAGCCGTTCCATCGCCTCGGGCGCAAGCACGCTTTCGCCGCGCAGGACCGATACGATGCGCGTGCCTGCGGGCAGGCGCAGCTCCGCGAGCTTCCAATCGGTCGCGCGGCTGTGCGGCTTCACCTCGTAGGCGATCAGGTCGCGGTCCATGCGGTGGATCAGGTCGACGTCCAGCCTGGGCGCGGGCTCCGGCTCCGGCGGCAGGGCCACGCCCAGGCGTCTGGCCGCGAGCGGCATGGACCAGCCTTGCGCGGCCAGCGACACCAGCACGACCACGAACGTGATCTTGAAGTAGAGCCGCTCGGGATCGAGGTTCGAGAGATACGGGAACAGCGCGAGGAAGATCGGCACCGCCCCGCGCAGTCCCACCCACGAGACGAACGCCTGCTCGCGCAGCGTAAAGCCGAACGGCGCCAGGCACGCGAACACCGCGACGGGCCGCGCCAGCAGCGTCAGCACCACGGCCACCACGATCGCGAACGGCGCCGCTGCCCACAGCTGGCTCGGCGTCACCAGCAGGCCCAGCAGCAGGAACAGGCCGATCTGGCCCAGCCACGTCATGCCGTCGAAGAACCGGCCGACGAGCTGGAACGCGCGCACGCGCCGGTTGCCGAACACGATGCCCGCGGCATAGACCGACAGGAACCCGCTGCCGTGCAACATCTGCGCGCCGCCGAACGCCAGCATCGCCAGGGCGAAGGCGAGGATCGGGTAGAGGCCGGCCGACATCTCGAGGCGGTTCATCAGCCACACCAGGGCGAACCCGCAGGCGAGGCCCACCGCCAGCCCCACGCCCATCTGCCGCGCGAACTCCGCCAGCACGCCGAAGCCGAGCGTATCGATGTTGAGGCGCAGCAAATCCACGAACACGACGGTCAGGAACACGCCCATCGGATCGTTGGCGCCCGATTCGACCTCGAGCGTCGCCTTGAGCCGGTCGCCGAGCCCGATGCCGTGCTGGCCGAGCAGGCCGAACACGGCCGCCGCGTCGGTCGAGGCGATCATCGAGCCGATCAGCCACGCGCGCCGCCATTCCGCGCCGAAACTCAGGATCAGCGCCGCCGCCACGACGCCCGCGGTCAGCACTACCCCTAAGGTCGCCAGCGCCAGCGACGGCCCCCAGGCCGCTTTGATCGCCGAAACCGGCGTGCGCAGGCCGCCGTCGAACAGAATCACGGCGAGCGCGATGCTGCCGATCAGGAACGCTAGGTTCGCGTCGTCGAAGGCGATGCCGCCGGGCCCGTCCTCGCCGGCGAGCATCCCGAGCAGCAGGAACACGAGCAGCAGCGGCGCGCCGGCGCGCCGCGACAAGAGTCCGGCGACGATGCTCGCGAGCAGCAGCAGCGCCGCGGCCACCAGCCAGTGGAACTCGAAGTGCATGCCGGCTTTCTAACACATCGCCGCGGCGCCGCGGCGGCAAACCGGCCTAGAAGCTGAAGTTCGGCGGCTCCCAACCCGCGAGCCAGTCCTTGAGCGGCATGATCACCGGCTCCTTGCCGTTGTCGAAGAACGACGAATCGACCGCCCACAACTCGCCGTTTTCCGTCTCGGCCATCACAGGCGTCACGTGCGGTAGCACCTTGCCGAACAGCGTGCCGCGCCAAGCCACGCTTTGCGCCTTGTGGCGCTTGATGAGGCCGTCCTGCTCCATCAGCACCAAATAGGTCGTGGTGTTGACCGCCTCGTCCACGCAGTCCTGCTGGCCCGGCAGCGCGATGGAGTTGAGCGTGCCGCCCTTGTCGTTGAGCGTTCCGGCGCGCTTGCCCGCCAGCACCTCGAGCAGCGCCACGGCCTTGGCGATGCGCGTGCGCTCGTCCGCGGCGTCCTTGACTTCGTCCTTGAACTGGTCGCGGACCTCCTGCCATTCCTCGGGCGCAAGCTTCACGACGGCGCGGCTGGCGCAGCCGTAGTCGTGGCAGACGGTGAAGCTTTCCAGGGTCGGCTTCGGGTTGCCGCGTTCCTCGATCCACCCGTAGGACGTGATCGACGACGCGCTGGGCGTGCCGCAGGCCGCCAGCGCGACCGCCGCCGATCCCAGCACCGCCATCCTGATTCCCGCCGCGATCGGCCCCATTGCGCCCGCCGCCCCTCCGGCGCGCGATCTTACATGAGCGGAAATACCCCGTCCAAGCGCCGTGGATACGGCCTAGCCGCGCCCGGCAGAGCGCCGTTCCGTCAGGCCCAGGACGGCCGCGAGCGCCAGGAACAGCACGGCGCCGCCGCCCCAGATCGTCACGCTGCCGGGCATGTCCAGCATCGGCACAGTGGCATAGAGAATCGCCAGCAGCGTCCATACGCCCCCGACGATCGCGATCAGCCAGGTGTCCTCGGACATGGTTCGGCCCTCCTTCAGTGCCCGCCGCCCGCGCCGACGATCGGCAGCGCGCGCATCAGCACGACGGCGGCATAGGTGGCGGCATACATGGCGGCGACCAGCGCGAGCACGCTTGCGGGCCCGGTCCAGGCGGACTGGCGCATCGCAAGCGCGGCGGGGGCGAGTTGCGGGGCGGCGGCCGGTCCCGCCGCCGCGCCCGCCGGGGCGGCGCGGCCGATGAGCGAACGCGCGAGCACCAGCACGTAGGCGATCAGCGCCATCGCGGCGATCGCCGCGCCGATGCCCACGAATCGCGACAACGCCTGCCAGGTTGCCGGCGCGGAGCCGTCATACGCGACTTCCAGCACCCGGCGCGGCATCCCCTGCATCCCGGCGGCGACACCCGCGACGCCGAACACCGCCACGCCGACGGTCAGCACGTAGGGCAGCGCCGTCAGCAGGCGGCGGCCCCCCGGTGCGCGGCCGCTCAAGGGCGGAACCAGCCGCGCGAGCGCGCCCAAGAGCGTCAGCGTCACCGTCCCGATGGTGAGGAAATGGAAATACCCGGGCACGAAGAACGTGTCGCTGAGCAGCGGCGCGAGCCGCTCCTGGATCAGCACGAACGCCAGCACGCCGCCGAAGGCGAGATTGACCACCGCCATGCCGATCGCGCTCATGGCGGGCTCCGACCACGGCAGAATCTTGAGCCAGCCGAACAGCCCCCGCGCGCCGCGCGCGCGCGCGTAGGCCTCGAGCGAGGCGACGATCACCAGGAACACCGTGACCGTCGGCGCGCCGATGAACAGCGACAGCAGCGAGCCCGCGACCCGCACCGCCGGCGCGAGGCCCGGCTCGAGGAACATGTGGTAGAGCGAGGTCGGCGGGACGAACACGAGGTAGCACGCGAAGGCGAGCTTGGAGAAGCGGTCGCCGAAGATCGAAACCACCCCGGTCATCTCGCGCACCAGCGCGTACCACACCAGCACCACGCCCATCAGCGGCAGATAGTGCAGATTGTGGAACAGCAGGTGCCAGGCGCCCGAATGGTCGCCTGGCGCATCGGCCGCACCGACCGCCCACAGCGCCGCGGGCAGGAATGTATTGGCGATGCCGATGCCGCTTACCATCACGAGGCCGGCCCAAGCCGCGACGCCGAAGCCGAGCGCCGACCAGGCGCGCCCGCCCCGCCCCGCCTTGCCCGCGAGCGTCGTCGCGATCAGGCATAGGGCGACCAGGAACAGGCCCGCGCCCAGCAGGAGGTAGCCGAGATAGAATGCCGCGGCGGCCGTGCGCTCCTCGCCCACGACTTCCGGCGATCCGTCGTAGAGCAAGGGAGTTCCAGTCCAGGCGCCGGCGAGGCTCGCCGCCAGGCCCGCCGTCATCAGCGCGAACCCGGCCCAGCCGAGCCAGGGCTGCGCCAGGGCCGGCTTGTCGCGGCCGTGCACCGCCGCGATCGCCAGCATCGCGACCGCCTGGGCGAAATAGAGCCAGTAGAAGAACGCAGCGACGCCGTGGCCGGTCATCGCACGATATCCGGTCACGGGGTCGGCTTGCGTGAATCCCGCACGCACGAACGCGGTGAACGCACCGAACCCGACGCCGAGCGCGAGCGCTAGGAGCGCCACGGCGGTCATACCGATCAGCAGGCCCCGATCCCCGCGCGGCAGCGCGCGCAATCCGTTGCTCAGTCTGTTGGTTTCCATGGCGGCCCTCATGCGACGACGATTTTCGCGGCCATACGGTCGTGCCCGACGCCGCAATAGACCGTGCAATAGACTAGGTACTCGCCCGGCCGCTTGAAGGTGATCTCGCGTTCCGATGCCACGCCCTGGCGCAGGCGGATCACGAAACTGCCCGCGCCGAGCTGGATCGACGCGCCGTGGCTCATGTCCGCGGCCATCATGCGGAAGCGGTAGGTCTTGCCGGCTTGCAGGCGCAGCACCGCGGGCTCGAAGAACCACTGCTGCGCCATCAGGTACACCTCCACCGGCGCGTCCGCCGGCATCGCCGTGCCGTGGCCGGCATGCGCGGACTCGTCCGCGCGCGGCGCCACGCTGCCGTCGGGCAGGCGGAACTTGGCGACGAACGCCTCGGTCTGGCGGCGGAACTCCTCGACGCTTGGACCTGCGGCCGCGCCGTGGCCGCCGTGCTCGCCCGCCGCCGGCGCCGCCGCGCCTTGCTCGGCGTGCGGATCGCCCGGGCGCTCGTCGTCGTGGCCGCCGAAAATGTTGAGCGGCGCCAGGCCCAGCCCGGCCCACAGTCCGTACAGGCTGACGACGCCGAAGCTGGCGGCCGCCACGAAGCTCCGCCGCGTGCTGAGCGAACCGTTGCCGCCGTTCGGCCCCTGGTCCGCTTTCAAGTCCTTGTTCATCCCCGCGCTCCCGTTGCGCCGACATGGTCCCTGTCCCGTGCGGACAGGCGTTGGGCCGCCCGCGCGCCTGCGCGGGCGGAGTTGCTGACGCGCGCGAGGCTAGGGCGGGCGGTAGAGCGGCGCTACGTCGCTACCTTGAAGCGCGGCGGCGCGATAGGACCATCGCGGCAACCGCACGACCGCCGGAGGGATCGGCGCGTCCGCGGTGCCGGCCGGCGCCGCGCCGGCGAGCGCCAGGGCGCACGACGCGCAGACGTGATTCGCCGCGGCCGGGCCCGGATGCCCAGGGAGAACGGGAGACTCCGGCGCCGGCGCAATGGCCGCTTCGAGGACCGAATCCGGTTCAGCGGCCATCGCATGACCCGCCTGTGCCGGGCCCTGGACGAACCAGGACGCCAGCGCGGCGGCCATCAGGCACAAGCGGGCCACGGCCCGCGCAGCATTCGGCAAATCGCGGCGCATGGGCGGAATTTATAGGTCCGCCGACCCCCGTCATTGATCCTGGTCAATTCACGCAGCCCCCTGCAACGGGGGAATCATCGGCGGGAGCTAGGGCCCTTCTTCCAAGGACAACAGGCTCGCGTTGCCCCCCGCCGCGGTGGTGTCGATGCTGAGCGTCCGCTCGGTCGCGAAGCGGTGCAGGTAATGCGGGCCACCGGCCTTGGGGCCGGTGCCGGACAGGCCCTCGCCGCCGAACGGCTGCACGCCCACGACCGCCCCGATCATCGAGCGGTTGACGTAGGTGTTGCCCACCGACACCCGCTCGTGGATGTAGCGCACGGTCTCGTCGATGCGGCTGTGGATGCCCAGCGTCAGGCCATAGCCGGTGGCATCGACCTGCTCCAGCACGCGGTCGAGCTCGTCCGCGCGGTAGCGCACCACGTGCAGCACCGGGCCGAACACCTCGCGCTCGAGCACGGCCATGTTCGCGATCTCCACCATCATCGGCGCGAAGAACGTGCCGTGCTCGCACCCCTCGCCGGGCCGGCAGCGCATCAGCACCTTCCCCTCGCGCGCCATGCGCTGGGCGTGGCGTTCCAGCGCCGCCCGCGCGTCGGCGTCGATCACCGGGCCGATGTCGGTCGAAAGCAGCCCGGGGTCGCCGACCTGAAGCTCCTCCATCGCGCCGGCGATCATGCCGAGCAGCCGCCCCGCGATCTCCTCCTGCACGAACAGCACGCGCAGCGACGAGCAGCGTTGCCCGGCCGAGCCGAAGGCGGAGAGAATCGCGTCGGCCGTCACCTGCTCGGGCAGGGCCGAGGAATCGACGATCATCGCGTTCTGCCCGCCGGTCTCGGCAATCAGCGGCACGATCGACCCGTCGCGCGCCGCGAGCGCATGCTGGATCAGCCGCGCCACCTCGGTCGAGCCGGTGAAGGCGACTCCGCCGACGCGCGGGTCCTTCGCCAGGGCCGCGCCCACGGTCTCGCCGGCGCCGGGCAGGAAGTGCAGCACGTCGCCCGGCACGCCGGCTTGGTGCAGCAGCTCGACCGCGCGCGCGGCGATCAGCGGCGTCTGCTCCGCCGGCTTGGCGACCACCGCGTTGCCCGCCGCCAGCGCCGCGGTCACCTGCCCGGTGAAGATCGCGAGCGGGAAATTCCAGGGACTGATGCAGGCGAACACGCCGCGCCCGCGCAGCGCGAGCCGGTTGCTCTCGCCCGTGGGCCCGGGCAAGGGAGTGACGGCCGCGAAGTCCTCGCGCGCCCGCGCCGCATAGTAGCGGCAGAAATCCGCGGCCTCACGTACCTCGGCGAGCGCGTCGGGGATCGTCTTGCCTGCCTCGCGCACTGCGAGCGCCATCAGCTCCGCGCGCGCCGTTTCCAATGCGTCCGCCGCGCGGTCGAGGATCTCCGCGCGCCTGTCGCCGCCGAGCCGGTCCCAGTCCGCGTGCGCGCGCCGCGCGCGGGCCAGCGCGTCGTCCACCGCCGCCGGGTCCGCGCCGGATACTTCGCCCACCACGCGGCGGCGGTCCGCCGGGTCGCGCACCTTCTCGGCCTTGCCCGCGCGGGCCGCGCCGCCGATCACCGGCGCCGCGCGCCAGGGCTTCGCCGCGGCACGGTCCATCGCCTCGGCCAGCGGCGCAAGGACCGCCGGATCGCTGAGATCCAGGCCCGCGCTGTTGGCGCGCTCCGCGCCGAACAGGGCGCGCGGCAGGGGAATGCGGGGATGCGGCTTGGGGTCGAGCCGCGCCAGGGCCGTCGCCGGGTCGGCGATGATCGCGTCCACCGGCGCCTTCTCGTCCACCAGACGGTTCACGAACGAGGTGTTGGCGCCGTTCTCCAGCAGGCGTCGCACGAGATAGGCGAGCAGGTCCTCGTGCCCGCCCACCGGCGCGTAGACCCGGCACGGAATCCCGAGCTTGCCCGGGCCGACCACTTCCTCGTACAGCGCCTCGCCCATGCCGTGCAGGCGCTGAAACTCCCAGTCCTTGCGCGGGCCCGCGAGCTCGAGGACCGCCACGACCGTGTGCGCGTTGTGCGTGGCGAAGCACGGGTAGAACGCTTGGGCGTCCGCCAAGAGCGCCCGCGCCGAGGCGAGGTAGGAAACGTCGGTCGCGACCTTGCGCGTGAACACGGGATAGCCGTCGAGGCCGCGCTCCTGCGCGCGCTTGATCTCGCTGTCCCAGTAGGCGCCCTTGACCAGGCGCACCATCAGCCGCCGCTTGTGCCGCCGCGCCAGGGCCGCGAGCCAGTCCACCAGCGCGATCCCGCGCTTCTGGTAGGCCTGGAGCGCGAGGCCGAACCCGTCCCAGCCCTCGAGGTCCTTGTCGCCCGCGGCCTGCTCGATCAGGTCGAGCGACAGGTCGAGCCGGTCGGCCTCCTCCGCGTCGACGGTGAGCCCGATGCCCGCGTCCTTCGCCGTGCGGCACAGCTCCACCAGGCGCGGACCCAGCTCGTCCAGCACGCGCTTGCGCTTGGCGTACTCGTAGCGCGGGTGCAGCGCCGAGAGCTTGACCGAGATGTTGGGCGCGTCGTGGATCGACTGGGCACCCTTGGCGGCCTGGCCGATCGCGCGGATCGCCACGCGGTAGGACTCGAGGTACCGCTGGGCGTCGGCCGCGGTGCGCGCCGCCTCGCCCAGCATGTCGTAGGAATGGCGGTAGCCCTGGCGCTCGGCGCCTTGCGCGCGCTCCAGCGCCTCGGCGATGGTCCGTCCCATCACGAACTGGCGGCCGAGGATGCGCATGGCCTGGGTCATGGCGGCGCGGATCACCGGCTCGCCCGAGCGCGCCAGCAGGCGCTTCATCACCTGCGTCCAGTCCACGCGCTTGTCCGGCTCTTCGCCCACCAGCCGGCCGGTCAGCATCAAGGCCCAGGTCGAGGCGTTGACGAACAGCGACTCGCTGCGGCCGACATGCGCGTCCCAGTCCGCGCCGCCGATCTTGTCGCGGATCAGGCGGTCCGCCGTGGCCGCGTCGGGGATGCGCAGCAGCGCCTCGGCGAGGCACATCAGCACGATGCCCTCGCGGGAGCTGAGCGCGTATTCGTGCAGGAACGCATCGAGGCCGCCCGGCTTGGGCCGCGCCCGGACCGAATGCACGAGGCGCCGCGCGGCGCGGTCGATGCGCGCCAGCGCCTCGGGCGAAAACCGCGCCTTCTCCATGAGCGCCGCGGCCGTGCTGGCCTCGTCGGCGCGGTGGAGCGTGCGGACCGCGGCGCGCAGCCGGTCGGGCGGGGGCGGCGGTTCAGCGAAGATCATGGGACCAGTATAGTACGCCCGCCATGCCGGATAACCCGCGCCGCAAGCTCGTCTACCTGGTCACCGAGGACTGGTATTTCCTGTCGCACCGCCTGCCGGCGGCGCGCGCCGCGCGCGACGCCGGGTTCGAGGTCGTCGTCGCCGCGCGCATCCGGGACGGCCGCGCGGCGATCGAGGCCGAGGGGTTCCGCGTCATCCCGCTCGCCTGGAAGCGCGGGGGTTGGAACCCGTTCGCGGAGCTTTGCGCCGTGGCGGCGATCCGTTCCCTCTACCGCCGCGAGCGCCCGGACATCGCGCATCACGTCGCCATGAAGCCGGTGCTGGAAGGCAGCCTGGCCGCGCGGCTGGCGGGCGTGCCGGCGGTGGTCAACGCACTGACCGGCCTCGGCTACCTGTTCATCGGCCGCGACGGGCCGGCGCGCGTGCTTGGGCCGCTCGCGCGACTCGGGCTCAAGCTGCTGCTGGCGCGCGGGGCGAACTGGCGCGTGGTGACGCAGAACCCCGACGACCTGGAGGCGCTGGTGGCGCGCGGCATCGTGCGGCGCGAATCGGCCGTGCTGATCCCCGGCTCGGGCGTGGACCTGGCGCGGTTCGCGCCGTCGTCCGAGCCCGCGGGCGCGCCCGCCGCCGCGCTGGTCGGGCGCATGCTGTGGGACAAGGGCGTGGGCGAGTTGGCCGAGGCCGCGCGCCTCTTGAAAGCGCGGGGGTTGGCGCTGCGGATTCGCCTGGCCGGGCCCGAGGACCCGGAGAACCCGGCCGCGATTCCGCGCGCCACGCTCGACGGCTGGGTGCGCGAAGGCGCCGTGGAGTGGCTGGGCCAGGTGCAGGACGTCGCGTCCCTCTGGCGCGACACCGCGATCGCGGTGCTGCCGTCCTACCGCGAGGGGCTGCCCAAGGCGCTGCTGGAGGCCGCCGCCGCGGGCCGGCCCATGGTCGCGGCCGACGTGCCGGGCTGCCGCGAGATCGTGCGCCACGGCGAAACCGGCCTGCTGGTGCCGCCGCGTGACGCCGCCGCGCTCGCCGACGCCTTGGAACGCCTCGCCGGCGATCCCGCGCTCCGCCAACGGCTGGGTGCGGCGGCGCGCAAGCTCGCGGAACGGCGCTTCGGCGAAGCCGCGATCGCGGCGGCGACGGTTGATTTGTACCGCGCCCTGTCGCCCCGGTAACGATTTGTAAACACTTTTGGCGCAAATTTGACGGAAATGCCGCCTGATTTCGGTCGTTGGGTATAGGGGGGCGGCGAACCGGAAGGTATTCGGCAGATGTCCAACTTCGCATCCCGCATGTCGCAGGCGCTCACGATTCTGACCGCGCTGCTGTTCCTGGCCGCGTTCCTCGGCTGGAACGCCTAGGTCCGCTTCTTCCCGCGCGACTTCTTCTTCCCCGCGCCCTGCGCGAGCAGGCGCGCGTAGGACGCTTTCGCCGCCTCCTCGCTGCGGAAGCGGAACGTGCACACGCCCTCGGCCAGGCGCGCGCCCTTGCCGTCCAGCACCTCGGCGCGGGCGAAGAACAGGCTGCGCCCGCCGCCGGTGCGCCGCGCGATCGTGCGCAGCGTTCCGCGGTCGGTGTTGGCGAGGAAGTTGGTCGTGATCGACAGGCTCGAGGTCAGCTTGGGATGCGGCGCCTTGGGCTCGTAGCTGCCGGCGTAGCCGCAGGCCGCGTCGATCAGCGTCATCATCACGCCGCCGTGCACCCGGCCGCTGCGGTTCAGGTGCTTGGGCTCGATCTTCATCGTCAGCTCGGCGTAGTTCCTGCGCCACGCCGTCACGCGGTAGCCGACATGCCGGCCGAACGTGGCCATCGGGATCGCGTGCTTGCGCCGCTTCGGCCGCGCCATGCGTCTCTCCATTCCCCTGCTTCGCCCGCAAAGCGCGGGAGTGTGTGTTGGGCGGCTTGCGCCGTCAACCGGCGGCGCGCTACCAATGCGTCCCTTTCCTACCTCGTTCGCCCGGAGAATCCCCATGACCCGCGAATGGATCGGCATCGAGATCGCCCCGAACGGCGTCGCCACGCTGACGCTCATGAACCCGCCGCTCAACCTCGTGACGCTGGGCCTGACGCGCGAGCTCAGCGCCAAGCTCGACAAGCTTGCCGCCGATCCGGCGTGCCGCGTGCTTGTCGTGACCGGCGCGGGCGAACGCGCGTTCTGCGCCGGCTCGGACATCTCGGAGTTCCGCAACCTCACCCGCCCGGGCGAGGCGGTGGACAAGAAGATGCGCTTCGAGAACGAAACCTATTCCAAGCTCGACGACTTCCCCAAGCCCACGGTCGCGGCGGTCAACGGCCTCGCGTTCGGCGGCGGATTGGAGATGGCGGTGTGCTGCGACCTGGTGGTGTGCGAGGAAGGCACGCGCCTGGCGCTGCCCGAGATCAAGCTCGGCGTGTTTCCCGGCAGCGGCGGCACGGTGCGCGTGACCCGGCGCATCGGCGAGGGCCGCGCCAAGGAGATGATCTTCCTGGGCGAGCCGATTTCGGTGGAAACGGGCCTCGCCTGGGGCCTGGTCAACCGCATCGCGCCCAAGGGCCAGGCGCTGAAGGTGGCGCAGGAGCTCGCCGCCGCCATCGCCGAGCGGCCCAACAAGGCATTGCAGGTGGCGAAAAAGGCGATCGACATGGCGCTCGACGTGACCGAGGACGAGGCGATCGCCGCCTCGCTGCCGTTGAGCGACCGGGTGTTCACCAGCAACGACTGCAAGGAGGGCGTGCGCGCCTTCTTCGCCAAGGACAAGCCGCGCTTCACGCATTCCTGAAAGGCCGCGCCGTGCCCTTCTGCACCCTGAACGACGGCGAGAAGCTCTACTACGAGGCCCACGGCTCCGGGCCGCCGCTCGCGCTGGTCTCGGGCCTGGGCGGCGTCATGGCGTTCTGGAAGCCGCACCTCGCCGCCTTCGCCAAGCACTTCAAGGTGGTGCTGCACGACCACCGCGGCACCGGCCAGAGCAGCCGCACGATCATGGACTATTCCGTCGGCCAGATGGCCGGCGACCTGTTGCAGCTGCTCGACCGGCTCGGGATCGAGCGCGCGCATTTCGTGGGCCATTCCACCGGCGGCGCCATCGGCCAGACCCTGGCGCTGGACGCGCCCAAGCGCCTCGACCGCCTGGTGATCAGCGCGAGCTGGACCAAGGCCGACGCCTATTTCACGCGGCTGTTCGACTTCCGCGCGGACGTGCTGCGCCGGATGGGTCCGCTCGCCTACATGCAGAGCATGACGCTGTTCGGGCTCGCCCAAGACTACCTGCGCGACCACGCCCAAGAGCTCGACGCCGAGGAGCGCGCCGCGGCGGCCGCCATGACCCCCGCGGCGGTGCTCGCGCGCATCGCCGCGATCCAGCGCTTCGACCGCAGCGCGGAGCTGGGCCGCATCAAGACGCCCACGCTGGTCATGGGCGTGCGCGACGACCAGATCACCCCCGCCTATTTCAGCGAGGCGCTGGCGGCCGCGATTCCCGGCGCGAGGCTGGCGATGTTCGAGCACGGCGGGCATTTCTTCCCGCGCGTCCACCCCGCGCGGTTCCAGGAGACGGTGCTGGATTTCCTGATCGACGGGTGACGCATGTCCGAGGCCGACACGCGCCCTCAAACAATATGAGTCCCCCCTCTCCTTGCGGGAGGGGGAAAGGCGGAGGGGTCGGCGCGCAGCGCGCGAATTGGACCGACTCGACCCACATTGAGCACGCGCACTCGCTGTCGTCGCGGCGAGCAGGGCACCATGCCCCCTCCCCCTAGCCCCCTCTCCCTAGCCCCCTCCCTCGTTGGGGAGGGGGGACTTAAAGAGAATCCCTCGGCGAGAATCCCTCGGCCTGCGCACTACTTCTTCGCCCGGATGTCCCGCGCTTTGGGCGCGAGCGCCGGATTCTCCTTGGCGTGCAGTTGCCCGAGGAACGCGAGCAGGGCGTTGAGCCCGGCCGTGGCCTGCGCGCGCACCGCGGCGGCGTCGATGCCGCTCCAGTCGTAGAAGCCCTTGCCGCCGGCAAGCCCCGTGGCGCCGCCCGCGACCATCGCCTGCACGCCGGCGTTGGGCGTGCGGTCGTGCGCGAGGGCGGGCACGATCTCGCGCTGCGCGATCGCGTGCACCTTGAGGCCGCTGATGTCTTTCTGCTGGATCAGGCCGGTGATGCACATGCGCGGACCCAGCA
>Ga0233425_10001340_pt1 | contig 56133 bp, 49 predicted proteins | sample Watercolumn_Towu_2_FD_181712 | JGI IMG/M metagenome (GOLD analysis project Ga0233425, IMG submission 181712) | Freshwater microbial communities from Lake Towuti, South Sulawesi, Indonesia - Watercolumn_Towuti2014_140_MG | ecosystem: Environmental > Aquatic > Freshwater > Lake | place... | reverse complement strand
CCGCACCTCGTGTCCTGGTTCAAGCCAGCCAAGCCATCGATCGACTCCTTGAGGAAGCCAAACTGGCCGCCTGAAAACTTGACTCATCTGTACAGATCAAGCCTGCTCAAGGCCCCTAGGGGTTCCCTCAGGCATCACAGGATGCTCCTGAGGCAAAACCAACCGTATCCCCCAAGCGGTAACAGATTGGTAACAGGTAGAACCGGCCCTGCCGGACCGATTAAAGATATGGCCGAAAACAACTTCCCGGATTCTTGGCAGCTTGCTGGTGGGAGGGGGCTTTAGCCCGCGACTAGGCGCCGGTCGCGGGCTAAAGCCCCCTCCCACAGAAAAGGATCGGGAAGTTATTGGCGTCCAAATCCTAAGCGGGAGATCCCGCCAGCCGACTTCGTACGACACCCAGATGGTGGCCGATCCCTCCTGCGTCGGCGACTTGGCTGCCACGCTCCGCGTGGGAGCCACACCGTAGAGATCTGCGGCTATTGCAGGCTCAGCTTGATTCCGCCGTACACCCCGATCCCTGGCTTGCCGAAGCTGTAGTCGTCGGGGGGTGCGGTCGTCGCCGAGGTTTTCGCCGCGCAGATAGAGCCGTAGCTCGGGCGCGAGGGTGTAGAGCAGTTGGGCGTTGAGGGTCCAGGCATCGCCGATCCGCAGTGTGGTGCCGATGGCGGGATCGAAGCCGAGGCGGATCAGGTCGGCATAGCGCTGTTCATAGGCGGTGGCGGCCAGCGGCAAGCCCGGCCGGGGCTGCCAGTCAAAGCCGATCTGGGCGTTGTTGGCGGCTTCCGGCCGCAACAGCGGATGCCGATCAAGGGGAAGAACCGTTCGTGGAAGCTGCGCAACTGGTAGCCGGTGCCGAGATAATAGGTGCCGCGGGCGGCGAGCCCCTGGTAGTGATCGAAACGCAAGCCCGCGGCGCCGCTCCAGCGGCCCCTCCAGAGGTCCAGATCGGCGAATCCGGCGATCTGGTTCCGTTCCCCACGCTGCAGTCCGAAAGGACTGGCGGCCCGGCCCTGCTCGTGGCGGGCCTCGCCGCCGAAAGCCAGTTTCAGCTCCCGTTCGCCGCGGGCGCTCTCGACAGGGCCTAAGGCATTGCGCCAGCGCAACATCTTATCGCTCCCACGCTCCGAGGGGGAACGCAGACAGGGACACTGAGGCGGGAGCATCGGGGCTTGACGCTCACACTGAGCGTGGGAGTTATCCCAAGGCCACGCGGTAACGGATCGGTAAGAGCCGTGGCTAAGATGGATTGGGGCGACGATTCAAGGAACGGCGTTACCGATCCGTTACCGCCGCTGTCGTAAGGTTTCCCCGCCTTAAACACGAGGGAAGCATCATGAACGGCAAGAACAATTTGTTGATGGTCCGGTCAGTCATGGCCGGTGTCGTTCACGTATCACCTGACGGTGGAATAAGGAGCAAATCTGTTCCGCTTCGATGAATCGTTCCCGCGCTCCGAGTAGGAAGGCAGACATTGAGCCACATCGCAATCATCGGGGCGATAACACCGATATAAGACATCAACACCGACAACTTGACGGAGCACCAGTATGACGACCGAATCTTGCAAGAGGTGGACAACGACATTCCTGGCATTCGTCGCCTGTTTCCAGATGAGCGCCGGAGTTTCCTGGGCCGGACACCCCGACGAACATGTCATACCAAGGCATGGCGAACGGAAGGCAGGCGGGATCGTGCTTCCGGCGAGGGCCAAAGTGCACGGACATTCCCTTGCCGAAGTCGCCCGTAGAGTGGCGGCTTTCAACGTCACCGACCACTCGGGTACTCCGCCCGAGTTGCCTTTTCAAATGCTGTACACGACCGCGACCAACACTTTCGAAGTCGGCAAGCGCGACTTTTTCTATGTCCCCGTATGGCAGAACGACGATTCATACCCTGCGGTCGGTCAATATCCAAACGTTTCAGACCGCGCCGCGGTGTTGAACTACTTGAACTCGCAGGATGAATTCGGCCTGGTCGAATCGGTTATCGTCGTTGACGGCAAGGAATACGATCTGGATACCGATTATGTCGCTGCGGTCAAACTCAAACATCCGTTGACAGACTTTCTGCCGCCAGCGACTGCCGGGGGGAAGCAATACATGACCGTAGCCGCTTTCTTGTCACCCATGCGCAGGGGAACGCATACGGTGGAAATCCGCGGCTTGGCGACGGGCGATGCCATTGCGCCATGGTCGCAGGTTTTGCATGAAGTCCTTGGAATAGATCCCTTTACGGAAATGAGCTTCTCGATCACCTATACCGTGAATGTTCACTAGACGGTCATTCCACGCTCCGCGCGGGAATGAGGTTCCTGAGGTCCCGCGAGGTCAGCGGGTGGCACGATAACGCTGCTCGGCGGCCTCGGCTTCGGCCTGGCGGCCCTGGCTGCGGTAGCAGCGGATCAGGGCTTGGTGGATGGCGCCGTCGCGGTCGTCGGCGTCGAGGGCGCGGAGGTAGAGGGTGATGGCGGTATCGGCCTCGCCGCCGCGCTCCAGGGTTTGGCCGTGGCAGAGGATGTGGTGGCGGAACTTGCTGGCCAGGCGATCGCGGCGGCTGAAGCTCCAGGGCTCTCCGGCTCCGTCGAGGAAGGGACCGTGGTAGACCCGCAGGGCGCGCTCGCACAACTCCGCCACCTGGCCGTTGACGCCGCCTGCGGCCTGCCCCAGCAGACGTTCGAAGGCCCAAACGTCGACCCACGCCACGGCCGGATCGAGGCTCAGCTGGGCGCCTTTGAATTCGAGGGCTTCCGGATGCCCCAGCAGCTGGCGCAGCCTTTGGATGGTGGTGATCAGCGCCCGGTAGCCGGCATCGCCGTCGGCGTCCGGCCAGAGGGCATCGGTCAATCGCTGCTCAGGCACCTGCCGGCCTCCCAGCGCGATCAGCGCCCGCAGCAAATCCAGAGGCTTGCGCTGAACCTTGCCCTCACAGTACAGGGGCCGACCGTCCGCCACCACGGAGAACCGTCCCAGGGTGTAGATGCGCAGCGGCCAGGGCCAACGCTCCGGCGCCGGCTCCCCGGCGGGCGGCTTCAGCTTCATGCGGCGGATCAGGTCCTGGACATAGGGCACCTCGATTCCCGCTTCCAACGCGGCGGCGTAGAGTCGGGCCAGGTCCCCCCGCCCCAGATAGCACAGCAACAAGCCGCCGTTGTCTCGGCTGATGGCCAGCGCCTGCCGCAGCGGTGTAAGTGCCCGATCGGGTCGGCCCCGATGGAGCTGGATGTCGGCCTCATCCAGCAGCATCAGATGGTGGGCCATCGCGTTGCCAATCCGGTCGGCCATCTGGCGTGCGTGCTTCCTGAGTCCCCCGGCTTCCTCATCAGCGCCCATCCGGTACAGGGCATGGGCCAGGCATGCCAAGGTGAGCGTATGGGGAAAGAGCACGCCGCTGCGCCCGGTGAATTCCGCAGCTGTCCGCAGATGGCCGATGGCGGCTTCGCAGTCGCCCGTCGCCACCGCATCGAGGCCCAGTACGAAGTGATAGTGGCCTTGTTCGAGGCAGCTGTTGGGTCGGGTCGCGGTCCTGAGCTTTCCGAGCATGGCCTTGGCCAGCGGCGGATCGCCCACCGCCAGGGCGCCGTAGATGCCCGCGCCGGCCAGCACGGCGTCGCGCACGTGCACCCCGCTGGTCTCCGCCAGTTCCAGGCCGCGCCGGACCAATGCCAGGCAGCGTTCGCCCTCGCCGGCGCACCAGTAGTATGAGGACGCATAACTGTAGAGATTCACCGCAACCAGCGGAGGCAGGTCCGTCAGGGCCAGATCCGGCTCGATTCTCCGCAAGACGGCGCCCACTTCCACCAGTTTGCCCCGCCACAGGTGATAGTGCATGAGGGCGCCGCCCAGCATCACCGACTGCACGGGATCGCGGCAGGAATCCAAGAGACCTGCGGTATGGGCGGCCCAGCCCGCCAGGTCGGGGTGATCGGGCCGATTGAAGCTGTAGGCCAGCAGGTTGGCGTAGACCCGGATTTCGACGTCCGGCGATGGGAAGCGGGGATGGCGGCCGTGCAGCTGCTCGAAGCGCGGCAGCCAGCGATCCAGGCCGGAGACGTCGGAAAACTCCAGCAGGCAGCTCTCGATGACGGCGCACCAGGTCAGATAGAGCCCCACCGCATCGTCCTGCGCCTCGAAGACTTCATAAGCCCGTTCCAGCGCCTGCCGAGCGGAAGCCTGGTCGTAAGGCATGCGGGCAGCCCCCAGCCAGTGGAGCAACCAGCCGTCGTCCTCCAGGATCGCATCCGGCAGCAGCTCCAGCCACGGCAGCAAGGTTCGGTGCAGTCCCCGTGCCAGCATCTGTGGTGCCAGCTCCGGAATCACCCCGGCCAAGCCTTGCCAGTCCCCCGCTGCGGCCAGCGACAGGGCCGCATCGTCCCAGCGCCGCGCGGCGGCGAGGGACTTTCCTGCACGCAGGTGGATCTCGCGGCGGGCCGGCGGTTCCAGCTCCCGTTCCGCCCGGCTCAACAGAAACTCGCGAAACAGCGGGTGCAGTCGGTAGCCGCCACCGTCGCTGCGCTCCATCAGGGCATTGCCGCGATGCAGTTCGGCCAGCAGGCGGCCGGCATGGGCACAGCCCGTCAGGTGTTCGACCAGCGGCGGGCTGAGATCGGGGAGGACTGCCGATTGCAGCAGCACTCGGCGGCCCTCCTCGGGCAACCGATTGAAGATTTCCCCGGCGATATAGTCGAACAGCAATTCCTGCGTCGTAGCCGGTTCGGCGGCACCGGCCGGGCGATTCAGCAGCAGGATCAGGCCGGCGGTCCAGCCATCCGCCTCGCGGTGGCAACGCTCCACCCAGCCGCGGTCGATGGCCCCGCCGGACCCCAGCGCCGCCAGCCCCAGCGCCTCCTGCAGATCCAGCCGCAGTTCGGCCCGGGTCAGCCGCTGCAGCCGGCCATGAGTCTGAAGCCGGGCATAGGCGGCGGGTGGCTCGTAGCGGCTGAGCACCAACACGTTGACCCCGGCCGGAACCGACTCGGCGGCATCCCGCAGCAGTTCGTGCAGTGCCGCGCCCTCGTCAAGCTCGTGGTAATCGTCCAGCACCAGCAGGGCCGGAGGCGCCAGGCGCTGAAACAGTTTTTCGAAAAAATTGCGGGAGTAGCTGCGCAAGCCGCCCAGATACTCGGGCGTCAACGGAGCCAGGGGCGGAGCAGCAGGCTCACGCCATTGTGCAGCCAGGGAGAGATGGTGAAAGATGCTGGCCGTGTCGTTTTCCCGCTCATCCAGCTGATACCACAGGCCATCGAGGCCGCGATGCTCGGCATAGCTGGCCGCCAGCATGGTCTTGCCGCTGCCGCCGGGGGCGTCGATCCAGACGAGGGGGCAGCGCCGCGCCTGGTCCAAGAGCTGAAACAGGCGCTGGCGGGGGAAGGTCCGGTAGGACTCGGGCCTCACCAGCCGGGCAGGAAGGGTGGGACTTTCCAACCACGCGGTCATTTCCGTGGACCTCCATCGTTGTTCTGGTCGGACCAGGCGTGCGGCACCGGCCGGCGCCCTCCGGCAGGGGACAATGTCGTTGCATTAAGCCCCTCTCCCTGTGGGAGAGGGGTTGGGGTGAGGGCCGGGGCGCTTTGTGCTTGCGATGAACTCACTGAAACATCAGGCGCTTCAGCCCTCACCCTGCCCTCTCCCAGAGGGAGAGGGTTCCCTATTTCAACAGCATTGCCCGCAGGGGAGCGGTCGATCACGCATCCGGCTTGGGATGGCGTCGATCATAGCCAAAGACCGGCAGGGCCAAAAGCCGGTTTTCGGGATGCCCCGGATTTGTTTCGAGGCGACCGTCGGGGTCGGCCCGTCGGAACGCCCGTATACTGGGCCGGCATGCCCTCAGCCGGCGAAGCCGGGGGTAATCCGGCGGAATTGTTGATGGCTTTACTCGGTGGCCGAATCGCAGTGGTTTTGCCAACCGTGCCCGCGAGCCTACAATCCCCACACTCTCCCGCAGCGTCTCGCCCCCGCACCGGTCACGCCTTCATGAACCACATTCTCCCCTATGCACTGGCTCTGTTCGCGGCATCGGCGGCGGCCGACCCATCGGCGTTGCGCGACGGCGACCTCGTCTTCCAGACCTCCCGGTCGGCGCAAAGCGTCGCGGTTCAGCGGGCGACGGGGTCGCGTTACAGCCATATGGGCATCGTGCTGCTGCGCAACGGCAAGCCTTTCGTGTTCGAGGCGGCGGGCACGGTTCGCTACACGCCCCTGAACCGGTGGGTCGCGCGGGGCGCAGGCAGCCGTGTCATCGCCAAGCGCTTGCGGGATGCCGCCACCTTGCTCGATCTCCAAGGCCTCCGGCGGCTTCGGCAGGAGGCCGGGAAATATGCGGGCCGGCCCTACGATCCCACCTTCGAGTGGTCCGACCAGCGGATGTATTGCTCGGAGCTGGTCTGGAAGATCTACCAGCGCGCGCTGGGCATCCGGATCGGCGAACTGCAGAAGATCGGGGAGTTGAGGCTGGACGACCCGGCCGTTCGGATCAAGCTGGAGGAGCGCTACGGCGACCGGGTGCCGCTGGAAGAACCGGTGGTTTCGCCGGCTGCCATGTTCGATTCCACCGCCCTGGTCACGGTGATGGAGCGTTAGTGGCGACCGGGGAGGGTTGACGCCGCCGCACCGCCGCTTCTACCCTTGAATCCGGCGCTCCAAGCCGGCCGAGCCCCGTTTCCGCGAGGAACCGACGGAGCAAGGCTTCCGTGGGGCTACCCCACGGCATCGTATCGACCGCCATCCGCCGCAACGGCCGCACTGCACACCATGCAGTCCCGCCGTCGCCCGACCCGTCTCGTTGGAGCGCCACCCTTCCCGTGAAGAAAACGGTCGCCGCCGCCCTGGCGGATGCCTTGCTTGCGTGCCCACCGGACCTGCCCGTCCTGCTGCAGCGCTGCGCCGAGGTGATCGGCAGCCGGCCGGCCTGGCTGGCGATGCTGCTGCGCAGCCTGTTGCGCAACCACGGCGGGCATTGGAACGAGCGGTCGCGGGAGGCCCTGGTATTGTCCATCCTGCATTCGCCCCTGTTCAAGCACGCCTGGAGCGGAGGCCAGGGCTTGCAGGTCCTCAGCTATCCGCTGACGCCGCCGCGCATGGCGCCGGCTCCGCCCTTCCTGAACGCCTGCCTCCCGGTCCTGCCCACCCAGGCCGACCTGGCACACTGGCTGGGGACCGACGGGACGACTCTGGATGCAGTGATCCGCTCCCTGCAATACCGTGACGGCGAGGCATCCGCGCGGCTTTGGCATTACCGCTACCGTTGGCTGGACAAGCGCAGCGGCGGCCGCCGGTTGCTGGAGAGCCCCAAGCCGAGGCTGCGGGACTGGCAGCGGCGGATCTTGACCGGACTGCTGGAGTATTTGCCGCCCCACGAGGCGGCCCATGGATTTCGCCGCGGCCATTCCTGCCTGACCCACGCCTCGCTCCACGTAAAACGTGCCGTGGTGGTGAGGATGGACCTGGAGGATTTCTTCCTCACCGTCGGCGCCGGCCGGGTCGAGGCCCTGTTCCGGTCGCTGGGCTATCCTGCCGGAACGGCGGCATGCCTCACCGTCCTCTGCACCCACCGGGTCCCGCCACGGATCGCTCATGCACCCAGCCTGGCGGGGCACCACCCGGAACTGGCACCCTGGCAATGGCAGGCGGCACGGCGGTTGCGCTCGCCCCATCTGCCGCAAGGCGCCCCCACATCGCCGGCGCTGGCCAATCTCTGCGCTTTCAATCTGGACCTGCGGCTGCAGGCCGCGGCGGAAGAATGCGGCGCGGTTTACAGCCGCTATGCCGACGACCTGACCTTCTCCGGCGGCGAAGTCTTCCGCCGGGGCGTCCCGCGCTTTCTGCCCCTGGTCGCCGCCATCGCCGCCGCGGAGGGTTTTGCCGTCAACTTCCGCAAGACCCGGGTGATGGGACGCGCCGCCCGCCAACGGGTGACCGGGGTGGTGGTCAACGACAAGCTCAACGTGGAGCGGCGCCATTACGACCGCATCAAGGCCATCCTCCACAACTGCCGGCGCCACGGTCCGGAAAGCCAGAGCGAGCTGCCCCCGCGACAGTTCCGCCGGCGCCTGGCCGGCCATGTGGCCCACATCGCCGCGCTCAACCCCCGGCGCGGCGAGCGCCTGAAGGAGATGCTGGAGTCCGTCGTCTGGGCAGGCGGTGGCGAGGAGGATTGACGGCCGGACGGTACCGCCGTCACGGTGCCGCCGCAGCGAGCCGCCGCTTGAGTTCGCGGCATTCTTCCAGGGCGCGCCGGAAATCCAGCCGTTCCATGGCCTCCGCCAGGGAGTCGACGCGCTCTTCCATCCCGGCCGCGAATTGCTCGCGGAACGAGGCGAAGCCGTCGATGGCTTCCAGATCGTTGTCGGCAATCAAGACTTCCAGCCGCTCCAGGGCGGAGCGGGCCTGCTCCGCATCCCATGGCGGCGCGGTCCTCGGGGCGGCCTCTGCATCGCGGGTCCCGGCCAGCGGCTGCAGGCGCGCGATCGCCTCGGCCAACTCTCCCTGCAGCGTATCCAGCAGCGGATCCGGCGGCTGACCGGGCGCCTCGCGCAGCACCCCTTCCACATGGGCGGCGCACCGGGACAGGGCGCCGGCACCGAGGGTCGCAGCCAGTCCTTTCAAGGTATGGGCGAAACGGATCGCTTCCGCACGGTCGGCGCGAGACAAGGCGGAGCGGATCGCCGTCACCGTCCCGCCCTGATCGCCGATGAACTGCCGGCAGATGCGCCCATACAGCCGGCGGTCGCCGCCGATCCGGGCTAGCGCACCGGCCAGGTCGATGTCCGCGGGCGGCTGTGGGGCTGGGGCCGATGTCGTCGAATTGAGCCCCTCGCCCCGCGGGAGCGGGGTTGGGGGGAGGGCGTGGGCGCCTTGTGCTTGCGATGAGCTCATTGAAACATGAGGCGCTTCAGCCCTCACCCTGCCCTCTCCCAGAGGGAGAGGGTTCCCAGCTTCAACGGCATTGGGGGCTGGGGCGGCCTCGGTGTCATCCGGCCGCTGTGGCGATGGAGCGGCGGCCAGGTCGAGAAAGCGGGCGAGGGTCGCGATCAGGGCCTCCACGTCGATGGGCTTGGCCACGTGATCGTTCATCCCGGCAGCCAGGCAGATCTCGCGGTCTTGCGACAGGGCATTGGCGGTCATGGCGATGATGGGCAGATTCCGGTAGCCCAGGCCGGAGCGGATTTTCCGCGTCGCCTCGTAGCCGTCCATCTCCGGCATCTGCACGTCCATCAGCACCGCGTGGTAGACACCGCCGTTCTGGCTCAGCCGCTCGACCGCCTCGCGGCCGTTGCCGGCCACATCCACCTGAGCGCCTTCGCCGTTCAGAATTTCCGCCGCGATCTGCTGGTTGATGGGGTTATCCTCCACCAACAGTAACCGGATCCCCGTCAACCGCCGCGCCGGCGCCCGCTGCGCCGGCCTGCCGGGACGGACGGCGTCGCCTCCGCCGATCCCGGCCACCGCGTCCAGCACCATCGACGCGGTCACCGGCTGGGTGAGGACGGCATCGAACAGCTCGCCGTCGTCGCTCTCGTCCCGGCCATAGGCGCCGACCAGGATGATGGCCGGCGGCGCGGGCAGCCGGCGGATGCGGCGGGCAGTTTCGACGCCGTCCAACCCCGGCATCTTCCAATCCACCAGTACCAGGTCGAAAGGGTCGGCCGGGCTGTCCCGGAACCGCTCCAATGCCGCCGTGCCGCTGTCCGCCCCGGTGCAGACCCAACCCAGGGAGGCACACAATTCGACCAGGATTTTCCGGGCCACGGGATTGTCGTCCACCACCAGAACCTGCCGGATACGGGCTGGAACCGGCACGGCGGCCGGCGATTCGGCCTCGGCGCAGGGCAGGGTGACGGTGAAGCTGAACTCGCTCCCCTGCCCCGGCTCGCTGCGGACCGAGATGCGGCTGCCCATCAGCTCCACCAGGCGATTGCTGATGGCCAGCCCCAGCCCGGTACCGCCGAAGCGCCGGCTGGTGGAGGTTTCGGCCTGGGAGAATCCCTCGAAGATGGTGCTGAGCTTGTCCGCCGGAATGCCGATGCCGCTGTCGCGGACCGCGAAGGTCAGGCTGGCATCCTGCGGGCTCAGCCGATCCAGCTCCACGGCGACCACCACCTGGCCCTGGGCGGTGAACTTGACCGCATTGCCGGACAGGTTGATGAGCACCTGCTGCAGGCGCAGGGCATCCCCAACGAGGGTTTCGGGAATGCCCGGGTCGATGCGGAACAGCACGTCGATGTCCTTGTGCTGGGCATAGCCGCCGAGTATCACCGCGAGATTGTGCAAGACCTCGCTGAGCCTGAACGGTGCCCGCTCCAGCACCATCTTGCCGGCTTCGACCTTGGAAAAATCGAGGATGTCGTTGAGGATCCCCAGCAGCGATTGCGCCGCACCCCGCGCCTTGACCGCATAATCCTGCTGGCGCGGCGACAAGTCGGTCTTCTCCAGCAGATAGATCATCCCCAGGATGGCGTTCATGGGGGTGCGGATCTCGTGGCTCATGTTGGCGAGAAACGCGCTCTTCGCCTGGTTGGCGGCGTCGGCCGCCTCCTTCGCCTCCTGCAGAGCGAGCTGGGAACGCTGCCGTTCCGCCACTTCGACCCGCAGCTGGACGTTGGCCTCCGACAAGTCCTGCTCACGTTGCTTCAGCGCGGTCCGGGCCTGTTCCAGGGAGGCCACCATGGAATTGAAGGCGACCGCGAACTCGCCCATGAAATCCACTTTTTGGCTGAAATCGCCGCCGGCGATCATGCCGGTTTGCCACGTCAAGTGGCGCAGCCCCGCCTGAAGGGACTTCAGGCTGCCCGCCACCATGCCCTTGACCTTCAGTGAATGGGACAGATCGCCGTCCGACAGGGAACGGGCATGGACCTGGACGGCGAGGATGGAGTCCACCAGCGCCGCGACCCGCTCGCGCAGCTCCGGTGCCAGTGACGACGGGACGGCGGGCGATCTGCCCTTGAACCAGGCCTCCTCGATGAGCTGCAGGCACAGCGCCGTGTCGTCCGGGTGTTCCATAGGCAATTGGGCGGCGGTTTACCGATCGGGCGGCTTCAGTCCACGGCATCCGCGGTAAAGCGGCAGGTGCGGTCTCCGGTGCACCAGCAGTCCACCTCCTTGACGGCGAAGCGCTTGCCGGTGAACCCCTCCATGAGGGCGGAGATGAAGCCCTCGTCGTAGGTGCAGATCTCGAAGTCCAGCTCCGGCAGGCCGGAACAGTCGACGTCCTCGGAAACCGTCAGCACGAACCGGCCCTGCTCGGGGTGAGCCTCCTCCACCCGCAGGATGCCGATGTTCAAGTCTTTTAGGACCTCCTGCAGGCGCTTCACGAACTCGTTGAAATCGCTGACGTCCCCCAGCAACTGGGTGTAGACGTGATGACCGGCCAGCTTGCCGGCCTGGTAGAACAGCTCGTCGGCCTTTTCGGTCCCGAAGCTCGACTCCAGCACGTCGCGGAAACAAAACTGCACCTGATTAGAAAGATGTTTCAGCTAGCGCGTCATGCCGGCATAGATTGCCGTCATCCAGAACACAGGGATGTGATGAATCGGCGCCATCCCTGGCCTCTGGGTCCCGGCAATCCCTGCCGGGACCACGGTCGGTTGGGTTAGCTGAAGCAGCTTTATAATCAGGAAACTGCATGAGCCGGTACACTTCGAGGCGGACGTTGGCCCCGAGATTGGGCCTGCCCAACTGGATGTCGCCGAGCAGGTCCCAGCTGAATTGATACTTGCGCTGTGTGTTCATCGTGTCCTCCGGCAGCGGTTTGCTGCACGCTCAATGACCAAGGGGCGCCGGTTCCGGCAACGGAAAAACGGCTTCTAATGGTGCTGAATGAATCCCCTCACCCGAAGGGAGAGGGTTCCATATTGCAACGGCATGGAGAAGCGGCCGCTGACTCCGCATGCCCCAACATGGGGAAAGTGTAGGCGATCGCGGGCCGGACACTGCCACGGCTGAAACCGCCAACTTAAATCGGAGCAAGGAGTTACGGCCGAGAGGAGACTTGTGGTCCGGTTCGGCGTATCTTTTCCCAATTCGCCCCCCTTCTAACCTGAGCTTGCCTTTCCATGCTGCGATCCGGCTTGTCGAATCTCGAAGTGCGGTGGGATGGATGGTTCGAGCCCTGACTTTCGCTCCCTGCATCCCTGGCCGGATCGCTTCGGGAAGCCTGCGGCCCCGACACACCGACGTGCCCATCCGCGGGTCCTGTCCTTCGGGGCGGCCTCGGGCCGTTCGAAGCCACCCCCGGCGAGTTTGCCTACTCTCGTCCGGGAAACCTGTTCAAAGGAATTTGACGAACTCCTCGTTGCAAGTCCGGTAACCGTTCGACGCCATGCGCAGCCGGTCCTTCCCCCGCAATGTCGTTGAATTAAGCCCCTCTCCCTGTGGGAGAGGGGTTGGGGTGAGGGCCAGGGCGCCTCGCGCTTGCGGCGAACTCGTTGAACCGTTAGGCGCTTCAGCCCTCACCCTGCCCTCTCCCAGAGGGAGAGGGTGCCTTATTTCAACAGCATTGTCCTTCCCCCTCCTCCATCGCCGCGTCCGGGGACACCGGGAACCTCTGCGTCATCACAGCCCAGCAGCCGGCACCGGGGGCGGGGGCGGGGCGTGACCACCACCCGATGGCAGCGTTGGCTGGCCACATGGGACGATCGGCTGCTGCGGCTGATTGGCTCACCACGATTCCCGCTATGCCGTGTCTGGCGATACGGCATGGCACTTGCCGTCGTCGCCGCTGTGACGCTGCTGCGCCGGGAACTGATCCCCTGGCTGGGCGTCACCGCGCCTTACAATCTTGCAGTCGTCGCGATCGTGGCTACCACCGTCCTGCTGGGCTTCGGGCCGGGATTGTTGACCGCGCTGCTGGCTTGCGCCGGGGTCGAACTGTTCGTCATGGGATCGCTGCCGTCGGCGCTCGACGGACAGGCGGCGGCGCGCATGGCGTTCGCCCTGCTGGTCGGACCGGCGATCGCCTGGATCCTGCATGTCGTCCGCGCCGCCGAGCTGAAATCCCGCCGCAACGACCGGCGTTTGGCGGCGTTCGCCGCGGCCACCTTCGAAGGAATCGTCGAGAGCGAGGCCGGACAAATCGTGGACTGCAACGAGCAGTTCGGACGCATGGTCGGCCGCGCCGCCGGAGATCTTCGGGGGATAGCCATCACCGAACTGGTGGCGCCCGAGGACCTCGAGCGTGTGACGGAAGATCTGGGGCCGAACCGGGAATCGGTGATCGAACATGCCTTGCTGCGGGCCGACGGTTCCCGCATCCTCGTCGAAACCCGCAGCTGGCCCGCCGATCCAGGCGGCCGGCGCCGCTACACCGCGGTCCGCGACATCACCGCGCAGCGGCGCTCCGAGGAGGCCCTGTTGCGCCATCGGGCGGACCTGGAGCTGGCGCTCGATGCGGCCGAAATGGGAGCCTGGTACTGGGATATCATCACCGGTGAAGTGGTCTGGTCACCCCGCTGCAAGGCCTTGTACGGACTGCCCGCCGATGCAGAGATCAGCTACTCGCGCTTCCTGCAGGCGGTCCACCCCGACGACCGCGTGCGCGTCGACGCTGCCCTCAAGGAAGCCGTGGCTCAGGGCTCCGAGTACCGGCTGGAAAAGCGTATCCTGTGGCCGGATGGCACCGAGCGCTGGACGGCTGCGCGAGGCCGCTGTGTGCATGACAACGCCGGCCGGCCCGTCCGCATGACCGGCGTGAGCTTGGACATCACTGGGTTAAAACGCGCCGAGGAAGACGCCCGGCAGAGCCGGCAGGACCTGGACCGCGCCCAGGAAGTCGGGCACATCGGGTGGTGGCGGCTCGACACCCGCCACAATGTGCTGACCTGGTCCGACGAGAACCACCGGATCTTTGGTGTCGCCAAAGGGACGCCGCTGGATTATGAGGCTTTCCTGGAAATCGTACACCCGGACGACCGCCAATACGTGAATACGCAATGGCAGGCGGGCCTGCGGGGTGAACCCTATGACCTCGAACACCGCATCGTGGTGGATGGGCGGGTGAAATGGGTGCGCGAGAAGGCCTATCTGGAGTTCGGCGAAGCCGGCCAGCTGCTGGGGGGGGTCGGGATCACCCAAGACATCAGCGAGCGCAAGCAGGCAGAGGCCGAGTTGCGCAGCATCGCCTCGTTTCCCGAAGAGAATCCCAACCCGGTTCTGCGCGCCGACGCCGAAGGACGCATCTTGTACGCGAACCGGCCCGCCCGAGCCCTGCTGGCGACGATGACTGCGGGGGATAGCTTGGTACTTCCGCAAGCGCTGGCGGATGGGGTAAGCCGGATCCTGGCCGGTGCCGGAGGGCACGAAGTGGAAATTTCCGGTCCCTCCGGCAGCTTCTTCCTGTTCAGCCTTGCGCGCAGCTCGGTCGAGGGCTGGGTCAATCTATACGGGCGCAACCTCACCGAACGCCGCCGCATGGAGGATTCCCTGCGGGAGGCCGACCGCCGCAAGGATGAGTTTCTGGCAACCCTGGCGCACGAGCTGCGCAATCCCCTGGCGCCGCTCCGCAGTGGGCTGCAAGTGCTGCGGCGGGTCGGCGGCACCGGGCCCGACGCCGAACGGATGCAGGCCGTGATGGAACGGCAAGTGGACCATCTGGTGCGGTTGGTGGACGATATCCTGGAAGCGTCTCGGATCAGCCGCGGCAAAATCGAACTGCGCCGGGAACCGGTCGAGCTTGCCGACGTCATCCGGCAAGCGGTCGAGACCAGCCAGCCGCTCATCGAGGCAAGCGGCCACGAACTCACCGTCGAACTGGCGCCGGAACCCCTGCTGGTGGACGGTGATCCGGTGCGTCTCGCGCAGGTCTTCGCCAACCTCGCCAACAACGCCGCGAAATATACCGAGCCCGGCGGACGCATCCGGATCAGGGCGGAATGCAAGGGGGGCGAAGCGTCGGTGAGCGTCAGCGACTCCGGTATCGGGATTCCGGCCGAGATGCTGCCGCGGGTATTTGACCTGTTCGCCCAGTTCGACCGCGACTCGGGCCGCTCCCAAGGCGGTCTGGGCATCGGGCTTGCCCTGGTGCGGAGCCTGGTGGAGATGCACGGCGGCCGGGTCGAGGTCCGCAGCGAGGGGCCGGGGCGCGGCAGTGAGTTCACGGTCCATCTGCCGGTGATTGCCGCAGCTCCCGCGCTCCCGGCGCAGTCTCATGCCACCCCGGCCCGCTTGTCCCTCCGCATCCTGGTGGTCGACGACAACCGCGACGCCGCCGACAGCCTCGGGATGCTGCTCGAAGCCCTCGGCGCGGAAGTCCGAGTGGCCTACGACGGACCCGCCGGGCTGGCGGCCCTGGAACACTTTGCACCGCAGGCCGTGCTGCTGGACCTGGGCATGCCCGGCATGGACGGCTACGAAACCGCCCGGCGATTGCGGCTGAGCCCCCCTGCCCGGGACATGATCCTGATCGCCCTGACCGGCTGGGGTCAAAATGAGGAACAGCGCCGGACCCGCCAAGCGGGGTTCGATCATCATCTGGTCAAGCCGGTAGACATCGCCGAACTGCTCGGTGTGCTGGCCACCGCATCACGCGCCGATGCGACAGCCGGGGCTTGATGCACGACCCTGCCGTTGCGGGCACTGCTTCCGGGATGCTATCGTCGGTTCCATGACCCCATCGACCCCGATCCTGTAACTGCTGCGACTGCGGCGGGCAATCTCCCCGTCCAGCCGCAGCGCGTCGATTTTCTAGTTCCATCGTAGCCACTGCGGGTCATCCGCAGCCGCTCGCGCCGATCCGGGACCCGCCATCCACCGAGGTCCCCATGCCAGCAGTCCATCCCCGTCCGACTTCCCGAAGCACTTCCGTCCGCGGAACCGTGTTGGTGATACTTGCCGCCCTCGGCTTCTCCGCCAAGGCCATCCTGGTCAAGCTGGCCTACCGCTATTCCGTAGATGCGGTGACCCTGCTGGCCCTGCGCATGGCGTTCTCGCTGCCGTTCTTCCTGGCGCTGGCTCTTTGGGATGCGCGCCGGCCGGCGGCGGTGAAAGCCTCCAAGCGCGACGGCCTGGCGCTGCTCGGCTTGGGCTTGCTGGGCTACTATCTGGCCAGCCTGCTGGATTTCCTGGGCCTGGAGTACATCTCGGCGGGGCTGGAGCGGCTGGTCCTGTTTCTCTATCCCACCTTGGTGCTGCTGATCTCGGCCGCCGTCTCAAGACGCCGCGTCAACGGCAAGGAAGCGGCCGCCCTGGCCCTGAGCTATGGCGGCATTGCCCTGGTGGTGGCGCGGGAAGCAACGCTGCCGGCGGGAGAATGGCTGACGGGCGCTGCCCTGGTATTCGGCAGCGCCCTGGCCTATGCGGTCTATCTGGTCGGCAGCCACGGCCTGATCGCCCGGTTCGGCGCCACCCGCTTCACCGCCTACGGCATGTCGGCGGCCTGCGCAGCCTGCCTGGCCCAGTTCGCCTCGACCCACCCGCTGTCTGCCCTGCAGGTGGCCCCCCCGGTCTACCTGCTGAGCCTGGCCATGGCCCTGTTCTGCACGGTGCTGCCGTCCTGGCTGCTGGCCCAGGGCATCCAGCGCGTCGGCGCCCGCCGGGCAGCCCTGATCGGCAGCCTCGGCCCGGTCGCCACCCTCGCCCTGGCTTATCTGTTTCTCGGCGAGGTGATGGGCTGGGAGCAGCTGCTGGGATCGGCGCTGGTGCTGATCGGGGTGGTGGCCGTGAGCCTGCGATGAGGCGCGACGAGGGGGGCCGTTGGAGCCGGTACTCGCTCCCGGCGATGGGCGGGCCTCATCGGGCCGAATTCGCGAAGCTCTTCACCGCCGGCCAGACCCGGTCGGCGATCTCCCGCCCCTTCCCGCAGGGGGCCGCCATTGAACTCCGATCGGGGGAAACGACCAAAGAATCTGCAGGCGGGCGTCCAACGGATCTGCGCCCGCCTCGCGGGGGCTTCGACATTTTCGTGTCTCTTTAGGAGTAAACCTATGATCACGCGCATGCTTTCCATCGCATTGACCGCCGCTGTCCTGACGTCCTCGGCGAGCCTCGAGGCTGCGGCGTATACCGCGGCCGACAAGTTCGGCCGCGGTTTCGCCGGGATGACCTGCGGCGTCATGGAACTGCCGGGCAACGTCGTCAAGGAGACCAGGGCCAGGGGCGCCGTGGGCGTGCCCCTGGGCTTCGTCATGGGCCTGGGGATGATCGTGACCCGGGAGCTGACGGGCGTCTACGAATTCCTCACCGCCCCGTTTCCGCTGCCGGCCGGCTACCGGCCGCTGATCGAGCCGGAATATCCCTGGGACTATTTCCAGCATTAGGAAGGGCTCTGTCTGCGTTAATCGTTGAAAAGAGCTTCGTGCCGCTGTAGGTCGGCCTTCGGCGCGCCCGCGAGCGACGCTTGCGGCAGCGCTCCGCCGGCCTCGATGCGGCCCGGCGAAGCCGAGGCCACCGGGGGAGTCCTGACGTCGAAACAGCGGGCGACGGCCAGCTCGTCGCCCAGCAGCTGCTGGTACTTGGCCCAGAAGGCATGGTCGGCGGGGCTGAAAGCGCGGCCCTTCCGCTTCTCGAGAAACCGCCCGAGCTGCCCGGGCCCGCCGTTGTACACCGCATAGGTCGCCCGCACCATGGCGTCGATGTCGCCGGCTGCCACCTTGATCTCCTCCATGACTTCGTCGACCAGGTAGTGGAGCAGGATCTCGTTGCCGGCGGCGGCGTTGTAAGCGATGTCCTGGCGTAGCGCCTGACGGTCGTAGAAACCACGCCAGACGCGCCAGTTGACCTGCATGATACCGACCGCGCCCGCCGCCGAGGTCAGCGGCTTGGTCTCCCCGCGCTGCTTGACGAACTGGCGCCAGCAGCTCTCCTGCCAGGCCGTCGCCAGCGACAGGCTGCCGAAGATGCCGTGAAATTTCCGGTCCAGCCGGCCGCCGGCGAGCACCGCGGTGGCGGTCTGCTTCAGCATGTCGCGCACCAGGGGCAGGTAGGCCGGGATCTCGTCCCGCTCGGGGATCCAGCGGTTGAGTTTCCGCACCAGCTCCCCGTCGGGACCGGTCGCCGCCCAGGCGGAGGGGATGAGGAAGCCGGCACCCGGTTGTTCGGTGTCCGGCGTGTCCGGCGCGATCTCCGGCAACGGCAGCGGCGGTCCGAAGCCGAACACCCGGCGCAGCTCGGTGTCCACGTCCACGGTGTAACCGAGCGGGTCTGCCGGGTATTGGGGGGCGATGGTACGGGCCAGCTGGCGCAGGCCGTCGGCGGAGATTTCGAAGCCCAGCTGGGCGCCCACCTGGTCGAGGGCCTCGAGTGCGTCGCCGGCGGCGATGAAACCCAGGTAGCGGGCGGCCCGGGCACCCGGCGCGCTGCTGAGACGGCGCAAGACCGGTGCCAGGCGGTGCCAGCTCTTCACGAACAAGCCACGGACCGGGTCCGGCGATCCGACGCTCCACCCGGTGAGGGCCTCGGTGAGATCGTAGCGCCCCCCCAGCAGCACCCCCAGCAACGTCTGGCGCAGCTCGCGCGCCTCGGTGTCCTTGGCGATCTGCAGGATCACGAAGGTCAGGAAGGCGTCCCAGCGATCCGCCGCCGCCTCCCACTTCTGCAGTTCCTCCGTGGTGAGGACCGGCTCCGGCGGCAGGGGCGGCGGCGGTCCGGTCATCTCGGGCACGTTGAACTGCAGCACCACGGTGAGTTCCTCCTGGCCCGCCCGCACCTCGGAAATCACCAGGGAGTCCAGCGCACTCCGGATGCTGTCGAGGTCCTCCCGCGGGAACATCAACGCCACCGCGGAACGCAGCTCCCGCAGCGGCGACTGCAGGTCCAGGGTTAGCGACTCCAGGCGCGGGTGGACATAGGTCTTGGTCCAGTCCCACAGGGTGCCGGTGACGATGGGGCGGTCTCCCTCCCGATCCCGGAGCTCGGAATCGACCACGTGGAACCGCACGGCGGAAAGACCCTTCGCCAGTACCGGTTGCGCCTTCAGCAGCAGGGAACCCTGCCATTGCAGCAGGCTGGAGCAATGGCCATCCTTGACCTCGCCCACCTTGGCCTCGGCCATGCTGGCGATGCGGATCCGCCCGGCCTCCGGCCCGATGGCGGGATCGGTAAGGATCAAGAGGTTGCAGTCCATGCCATCGTCCCACACTCGCGCCGTGCGGTTCGGCGCGGTGTAGACCTGCTCCATCAGCAGCTGGCGCATCAGCGCATAATCGAAGTTCAGCGGCACCTTGACCTCGACCGCGTGCAACGCCGCGGCCGGGACCGACAAGGCCAGCGCCAGCAGCCCGCTGCGCAGGCTGCGAGGAAGAGCCGCCGACGCACCGTGGATCACCGCATGGCACCTCGTCTTGGGTTGATATTCCGGCGCCTGATCCCAGCCGCGGCCCCAGCCCGCAAGCGCCGCGGCTGGCGGCCGTCGCGGCCTAGCGCTACGACAGCACGCTCGCCTTCCATGTCACAAGGGCCGGGCACCACTGCCAGCCCCCCCGCGCCACCAGGCGGGTCGGCACGGCGGGAACGCAGGCCGCGACCGAATCGCTCGACGGTTCCTACCGTTTCCATCGGAAATTTATCGCTGAGACCGCCACTCCCTTCGGGAATTCAATGGCGACCGGCGATAGCCGGCCCGCAATAATCCCCGCGAGGACATGGTTCAGCTCCCACCCTCGACGGTTTTCTTGAGCTGATCCAGGCCGCTGCGGAACAGTCCCTGCATGGCCTTGACCGCGGCTTCGTCGTTGAGGCTCTCGGGCGGTTCGTTGCCGGTGTCGCCGCGGTACAGCCGGCTCTTCCATTCCACCCGGCTGCCGCTGCCGGCCGCGGTCACCCTGAGCACCGCCGAATAGGAACTGGCCGGCAGCGCCTTGACGTTGTCCTTGGCGAGCCGGTAACTGTACTCGTGGGCCTGATCGTCCAGGGTATCGAGGTCCTCCACCAGCTGTTCGCCGTTAGGGAAGGTGAGGGTGCGCCGGCCTCCGGGGCCATTGGTACCGCTCCCCTCGCTCTTGGTCAGCGCCGGGTTCCACCGGGCCAGGTCGCCGAAGTTCTTCACCACGGCCCAGACCTGGTCGGCGGGCGCGGCGATGTCCACGATTTCCTGCACCTTCTGGGGAGTGGGGCCGTGGGCGTGGAGGGTGGAGGAGACCAGCAGCAGGGCGGGCAACAGCAGTTTCTTCATGGAATGCTCCTTGGGGTTGACGGTTGACACGGATTAGTTCGGGTAAGGATTCACCGCCGGTCGCGGGCTGATGCCCCCTCCCACACAGGATCGACTTTGGCCGAAAATTGCCGGAAGAATCCGCGTAGCGGTGGCAGGCGGGAGGCGTAGGCAACCACCACCAGCAGCCAGGCCAGGGCGGCGGGAAGCGGCCGGATGTCGGTCTCGGTCGCCGCCTGGTGCCCGCTCCCCGGCTGCTGGAGCCTGGTGATCAGGGCTTCGGCGCTCTCCAGCCGGTGGTAGCCCAGCCCGGCCTGCTCGGCCAGTTGCCGCAGATAGTCTTCCCGCAGGGCCGAGAGGTGTTCGCTGCCGCCCTCCGGCGCCTTGCCGAAGGGGGCGTTTCGGGCGTGGTAGCCCTCGACTTGCTCCGGCGGCAGTTCCGACAAGCCGAAGGTGGAGCGCTGCAGCACCTCGTCCATGGCATAGACGCCCAACCGTTTGCCGTCTTCGCCAAACTTGGGGATGGGCGACGGGCTCAGGCCGCCCACCCCCACCACCAGCCCCCTGGCCTTGCCCTTGAGGGCGCCGAGGTCGGCCCGATAGCGGGGATTCACCGGCGGCGCCTCCTGCCCGTCGCTGAAGAAGGCTAACGCAGCGTCTTCGCCCTGCAGCAGCTCCAGGCTGTTGCGCAGACCCTCTGCGATGCGGCTGTCCGCCGCCCAGGCCATGCGCCAGTCCAGCTGGGCGACGGCGGCATCCAGCGCCGCATAGCCGGAGCACACCTCGATGGGCCGGAGCAGGATGGCGGCCTGGCGCTCGGTGAACACCCCCAGCCCCAGCCGGGAGCCGCAGGGCAGTTCCGTCAGGCTTTTCCGCAGGGACGCCTTGACGAACTCCAGCCGGCTCACCGGCTTGCCATCGAGACGGTAGTCGTCCACGTTCATGCTGCGGGTGATGTCCACCACCGCGTTCCACTCGAAGATTTCCCGCGGTGTGGAGCGGGTGAGGGGGAAGCAGGCGGCGAGGGTCAGGGTTCCGGCGAGGATCAGTGCGACCTTAGTCGGATCAAGGTTATTGAGCATTTCTGGTTTATTCGATTAGTTGGAATCGCTGCGCGATGGCCATTTGGGTGTGGGTTCTCGGACCCACGGCCGAGATACTTTTCTTTGTGTGGCCAAAGAAAAGTATCCAAAAGAAAGGCCACCCCCAGCCGCGAAAACCCTTGCGCTCCTCGCTTGCCAAACGGGGTCGGCAGAAGGGGCTCCTGCCCCTCCGCCGACGCGCGGCTTTGTTCGCGATGCTGCCCTGCATCGCTTCCAAAGGCCTGGGTTTGCCTTCCATGGCAAACCCGCTCAGCGCGTCCGCTTCGCCCCTGCGACGCCCCTTCGGGCTGCTCCGCTTGGCAAGCTGCGGTGCTCAGCGCGGCTGCAGGGGGGCAAGATCAAGAGCAACAGCGTTGAGGCGGCAAGGCTTTTGCTCTTTTGCTCTTGCTCTTCACGTCCCGTTCAGTCGCGCCGAGCACCGGAGCTTTTGGCGGGAACAGCCCGTCAGGGGAGCCGCAGGGATGCGGCTCGTTGCCTGAGGGGCAGGAGCCCCTTCAGGCAACCCCCGGCAAAAACGAGGAGCGCAGGATCGAGCGACTGTCGGGCCGCCTTTTCTTTGGTTCGTTTCTTTTGGCGGCGCAAAAGAAATAAACTCGGCCGTGGGTCCGAGAACCCACACCCAAACAAGCCATCGCGCAGCGATTCCATAACTATTAACCGCCGAAACCACGAACAACTTCGATCAAGGCAATCCTCTCGGAAACCCCGGCAAACTCCCCCACAGCTTCTTGGGCTGCCGGTCCTCCGGCTGTTCCTCGCCACCATCGATCCGGTCCATCTCCGGCAACAGCCGCATGGCCACCTCCAAGTTGTACTTGGCGTCCCAGAATTCAGGCTGCAGCGTCAGGGCGCGGCGGTAGGCCTCCTTGGCCAGTTCCGCTTCGGCCATGGCCGGATCGGCCCGGCCCGCTTCGGCGGCGGCGAGCGCCAGCCGCAGGTGGAGATTGCCGGCGTTGTAGAACGCGATAGTCTTCAGGCCGGGGCCGGCGCGTTCGGCCACCCACTGCAGCCGCTCCAGGGCCTGGTCCTTGTCACCGTGCCCCTGGTAAAACGCGGCCTGGGCCAGTATCAGGGCCGGGTCGGGATTGGCCGCCGGTTCCGCCAGCGGCCTTCCGGCCAGCCAGCTCTCGAGGGCATCGGCGACATGGGCGGCCTGCCGCAGGGACTGCCAGGCCGAGAAGGCTCCCACCAGTCCAACCGCCAGCAATCCCAGGGCAAAGCGGGATTGCGCCTGCCGTAGGCTGCGAAGCACGCAACGAGTGGCGTTCATCGCCGCGCCTCCGACCACTGCCCCAACCCCAACAGGCAAAGCGCCAGCAGCGCCGTCAGATAACAGGCCTGCTGCAGGTCTCTGCGGGGAACCTTCTCCCGGTAAGCCAGGGGCTTGCTCTCCAGGCGGTCGATGTCGGCGATGGATTCGGACAGGGCGGCGGGGTTTTCCGCCTCGTAAGCCCGATAAGGAATGCCGAGGCTGGTAAAGAACAGATGGAGAAAGCGTTCCGGCCGGGTTTGGGCGTTGTCGTCCTCGGGGGAGGCGGACGGCTCGAACAAGCCATGGCTGCCGGCGCTGCGGAGAAAGATCCAGTAAAGCCTGACCCCCTTCTCGGCGAACCAGCGCCGCAGCTTGGCCTCGCTGTCAGGATCGATGGCCGCGGCGCCGTCGGACACCAGCAGGATGACGCGGGCCGCCCCGCCGGCCACCCCCTCGAAATAGGACAGCGCCATGGCCAGGCCCTTGGCCACATGGGTCTGGGCCAATCCCGGCAACCCCAGGGTCGCCACTCCGGCCAGCGCCGCCTCGCGGTTGTCGGTGAGAGGGAGCACGTAAAGCGGCGCGGAGCTGAAGGCGGCGACGCCGATGTGGTCATGGGGCCTTTGGCCGATGAATTCCGTCAGCAGGCGCTGGGCCGCCACCGACTTGGAGACCTCGCCGCCGGCCGGGGTGCGCCCCGCGAAACTGTCGTCCATGCTGCGGCTGCGGTCCAGCAGCAGCACCAGATGGGCGCCGCGGCCGAGCCGTTCAACCTCCATGGCTTCGCGGTGCAACCCTGCGATGCCGAGGGTCAGGCCGGCGATGGCCACCACACCGGCCAGCCGCAGTCCGGCGTCGATTGCCCGCGACCAGCCGTCCGCCGGCAATTGGGGGAGCCAAGGGTATTCGTGCACCGGTAGCAGCGTGCGGCGCAGCGGCAGGGCCGCGGCCAGCAGCCCCCACAGCGCGGCGGGATGCTCGAAGGCAAGGTTCATGGCCGGCAACGCTCCAGCCCCTGCAAGTCCCGGTGGGACGGGGCTTCAGCCCGCGACCAGGCGCCGGTCGCGGGCTGAAGCCCCCTCCCACAAGGACGGCCGCGAGCGTGATCAGCCGCTCTCACGTCCGCTCCTGCTCGATGCGGCGGCAGGCCCGGCATAGAGCCGCGAGCCGGTCCAGGGAAAACGGGGATTCGCCGGCGCCGAAAAAACTGCCGTAGGAGCCGGCGAAGAAGGCCTCCAGTTCCTCTTTCAGCGGCGCATAGTCGGGTCGTTCGCCGATCAATCGCTCCAGGTCGGCGGCAAACAGCGGTTCTCCAAAGCTGCGGTTAACGGCGCGGTGGAAGCAGGCATAAGCGGTCCGCAGGGCATCGGGGCCGGCCGGCAGGTGCCGCAGCTCCGCCTCGGCCTGACGGAAGTGGCGGCCGCGGCCGCGGTAGGGCAACCAGGCTTCCCGGTAGGCCCACCAGCCGGCAGCCGTGGCGGCGGCCAGCAAACTCAGGCCCAAGGCCAATCGAGCTTTCGAATTGTCCGGTCGGGGCGGAAGCCCATCGGGCCGGACCGGGGCGGTGCCGTCGGCGTCGAACACCGACAGCTCCCGCAACGGCGCCATCTTGAAGGCCCAGTCCGGGGTGGCGGCGGCTTGTGGACCGGCCGGGCCGTCGAGACTCAGAGGCAGACCTGGCAGGGTCAGGTTGAGCACCGCCAATGGAGCGCGGAAGGTCTGATAGACCGCCTTCAATCGGTAACTGCGAGGGGAAGGGTCGCCTTCCTCGGCCAACTGCAACTCCCGCAGGACCAGCCAGCGGTTGACCGCGCCCGGCTTGGGCAGGCCCTCGGCGCGCAGCTTCATTCCCGGCGGCGGTGTCACACGCCATTGCAGCTCGATGACGTCGCCGATCACATAGCCGTAGCTGCGCGGCGGGTCGATAGCGGCGATTTCGGCCGGCGCCGGCGCCGCAAGGGATAGGCCTGGCAGGGGGAGTAAGAACACCGCCACCCAGCGCACCCCGCTCGTTCCCACGCGACCCGTGGGAATGCCGTCGCGGCGCTCTGTGCCCGCCACAGGACGCTGAGCGTCGGTCGCTGCGTTTCCACGGAGACCGTTGGAACGAGTTGGGACGAAGAGCTGCAGGGAGCGGAACATGGTCAATGTCCGCTCAGGAAGTACTGGGTCACGGTATCGGCGTCGAACCCGTGTTCCAGGTACAGCGGCCGGCGGCCGAATTCGGCCAGCAGCCGCACGAAATGCTGCTTGCGTTCCCGCTGCGACGCGGCCAATCGGGTTCGCAGTTCCGGTCGCAGCCAGATCAGGCGTTCCCCATGGCTTTCCGGGTCTTGCATCAGCGCCAGACCGGACGCCTCGGGCCGGTGCTCCTCCCGGTCCCACAGCACCACCGGAACGACTTGATGGCGCGCCAGACTCGCCAGGCTCTGGCGCAGCTGGGCCAGGGGGTAGTGAAAGTCCGACAGCAGGAATACCAGGCAGCGGGCGGCCGGAAGCAAGCGCGCAGCCTGCTGCAGTCCGCGGGCGTGGATGCCCTTGGGTCTGAACCGCCGCAGCCGGCCGGCCAGTTCGGTGAGCGCGCCGATCTGCCGGGTTGCCGGCAGGCAGAACGGCTGCAGTACGGTTTCGGCGCAGCCGATGAGTCCGACGGAGTCGCCGCCGCGCAGGGCCGACAGGGCCAGGCTGTCGATAAAATCAGCCATCACGGCGGGCTTGGAGTGGGCGCCGCGATAGCCCATGGAGGCGGACAGGTCGGCCAGCACGTAGACCTTGATGGCGGAGCGCTGCTCGTGCAGCCGCACCCAGAAACGCTCGCCGGCGTCGGTCAGGCTGGCGCGCAGGTCCAGCCGGCGCGGATCGGGATGGTCCTGCAGCGGCGCCAGCCTTTGGAATAACTGGCCGGAGCCGGCCTGCCGCCCGCGATGGGCGCCGGGCCGCTGCCCCGCGACCCGCCAGGAGGGCCGATAGTGGAATTCGGCGGTGGTCATGGCGCAGCGACGGTGCGAAGAATGCGCTGAATCAGTTCCGGCACGAGCGCGGCGCGTCGGTATTCATACACCGGCTTGAGGAAGATGCGGTGGCTCATGGCGGGACCGAACACGTTTTGCACGTCCTCCGGCAGCACCCGGTCGCGCCGGTTGAGCCAGGCGTGGACTCGCGCGAGCCGCAGCAGAAAACTCATGCCGCGCGGACTGGCGCCCGCTTCGATCACCTCGTCCATGGCCGCCTCAGCCAGCGAAATGCCATAGCTCTCCGGATGCGCGGTGGCGCGCCACAGGTCCAGCAGGTAGGCGCGCAGCCGCTCGCTCACCTGGATCTGCTGCTGGAGCCTTTCCCCATCCCGGTTGAGGTTGCGGTAATCGAGGATGGCCTCCGGCACCTCGCTTACCAGTCGGTCGGGATGATGGAAGCGCGGTTCGGTCATCAGCCGGTCCAGTATCCGGTCGTCGGCGGGGGTTTCCACCGGGATCTCCAGCATGAAACGGTCGCGCGCCGCGGCCGGCAGTTCGAAGGTTTCCTCCTTCTCCACCCGGTTCCGGTCGGCAAAGACTTGCAGGTGGGGGAAACAGTATTCCCGATTGAACGCGGCCATGCTGTATTCGGCCATTACCCGCAGCAGCAGGGCATGAACCTGTGGACGGGCGCGGTTGATCTCGTTGAAGAAGAAGGTGGAAAGCCGCTCGCCGTGGCGCAGCAGCGGCCCCGGCGACACCGCCGGCTTGCCGGCCTCGTCCAGGTAGGTGTAATAGATCAGATCGTTGGGCATCAGGTCGATGGCGCCTTCGATCCGTTCGTAATCTCCCCCCACGGCACGGGCCACCGCCCGCAGCAGGGTGGTCTTGCCCACCCCCACCCCGCCTTCCAGCAGCACGTGGCCGCGGGCGAACAGGGCGACTGTGATGAGGCGGATGGCCCGCTCCTGGCCGATGATGGCGGTGGCCAGGTGTTGTTCGAAACGCAGGGCCTGGTTGTGCAGCTCGGCGAGGTCGCGGTCGGGGTTCATTGCAGGATGGAAAGGGGGTGGGAGGGGGTTTAAGCCCCCCGAACAGACCGAGTAGGTTGGGTTGCGGCTATATCGCAACCCAACGAAACGATGCCGCCACGTCGGGCTGGCGAAGGGATGCCAACCCGACCTACCCATGGGTTGCCGGGTAGGGGGTAGGTCACTTGATATCGTCGACCTTGTAGATGAACTTGCCGGTCTTGTTCAGGTTGGCGACCCGTTTGGCATTGCGGATCTCCATGGCCTTGATGGACTCGGACTGCTTGTTGAGTTCGGCCGGGTCGTGCTTGGGGTCGTACTTGCTGCCGGCCACCTGGGCCGGGTAGCCGGGCTTGGGCTCCCAACAGTTGCCGGGAGCCTTGCAGTGGGTGCCGTCGTAGGCCTGGGCCGATGAGGCAAACCATACGGTTACAACGATGCAGAGTGTCTTTTTCATGAGCGTCGTCCTCTTGTGGGTAATGGGTCAGGGCTTGAGCCACTCGGCCTTGGCCGGGTCGCCCTTGTAGACGCTGCGCAACCAGGCCATGATCTGCAGCATCTCGTCGGTGTTGAGATTGACGTACTGGGGCCCCATCGAGCCCTGGGCACCGCCGAACAGGATCTCGAACAGGCCCACGTCCAGGGTGGCGCGGGGGTAGGTCCAGTAGTCGTCGGCCAGGCCGGGGCCGATCTTGCCCTCGGCCTCATGGCCGTGGCAGCCGGAACAGGCGGACAGATACAGGCTGTGGCCTTTGTTTTCGGTGACCTCCTTGTTGCCGTTGTAAGGGTTCTTGCCGGTCTCCTTGAATTTCTTGAAGGCTTCCGTATCGCCGCCGGCCTTGGCGTAGGAAAAATCCAGGGTTTCACCGGTGACGGCGTGGCGGAAGGTGATTTCCGCCCGCGCGTGGGTGACGATGGCGGCATCGGCGGCGAATGCCAGCGCGATGGCGGCCCAGGGGCTCAGTTTCATGGGGTCCTCGAATGGTCGATCAGTTGTTGGCGAGTTTGCCGTCATCCAAAGGCAGCAGGGGCACGCCCTCGGCCTGCAGGATGTCGGTGATTTCCGCCGAGTGCCTGGCGATGATGCCGTTGAGCGCCTTCAGCAGCGCCGCGTCGTTCTTGCGCACGCCCATGGAGGTGCGGTAATGGTGGGGCACGAATTCACCGTCGCTGCGGCTGTTGGTATCGGGGATCACGGTCATGGTCAGCGGCCTGGACGCCGACTTGACGTAGCGGGCCGCCGCCGGTCCCCAAACGGCCGCGACTTCGGCCTTGCCGGTGGCGACTTCGCCCACCAGCCGCTCCGTGTCGTAGCGCACGTACTGGTTGCGGCGCGATTTGAAGTCGACCAGGGAATGCATGTAGTTGAACATGTCGTTCCAGCGGCCGATCTTCTTCATCATCACGTCGGCGGGCGTGTCCGGCACGAAGGCGATGTGGGCTGCGGTCTTCAGCGCCGGGCTCTGCCAGTCGCGGTACTTGCCCTCCTGATCCTTGGGATAGACGAACACATAGCCGGAGCGGTAGTAGGGTGCCGTGGTGAGCATGCGAGGATCGCCGGTGTCCACTCCCATCACCAGGTCGCACTTCCCGGTTTCCAGCAGGTCGCGCACGAAGTAGCGGGCGTCGGTCCACCAGACGTTTTCGACGGGCCGGCCCAGCTCCTTGCCGACCAGTTCCGCCAGCCGGTTCTCGAAACCCTTGCCGTCCTTGTCGGAATAGGGCAGCTCATTCTCGGCGGAACAGACCTTCAAAGGTTCCGCCTTGTTCGCCGCACGGGCGCCGGGGACAAGGCCCATCAGCGCCGCTACTGCGAGAGGGATCAATCGCATGGCAATTCCTCAATCTATCAATAATGTAGGGTGGGTTAGGCGCGCCCGGCGACAGCCATTCCGTCGGCGATTCCACTCTGCGCGCGCCGTAACCCGCCAGCCTTCAACCGGGACGCGGAGCGTCGCCGGCATGCGTTCCCACGCAGAGCGTGGGAACGAGGGCCGATGGCCTCACAGCGCAAACACGAACACCGAACCGCCCATCTGGGTGTAGTGGGCCAGTTCCTTGAAAGCGCCCACGGCGCCCAGCCCTGCGGTGGGGTCCTTGAGGTCGAACACCAGGCCCACGCCCGGCCAGCCGCCCACGCCGCTGTAGATGGCGACGTACTGCTTGCCGTTGTGCTGGTAGGTCATGGGGTGGCCGATCACCCCGGAGGGCAGCTGGAACTGCCATTTCAGCTCGCCGGTGCGGGAGTCGCGCGCCTTGATGTAGCCGTCCAGGGTGCCGTAGAACACCAGGTCGCCGGCGGTGGCGAGGGTTCCGCCCCACACCGCGAACTTCTCCGGCACTTCCCAGGCCATCTTGCCGGTCACCGAGTTCATGGCCTTCACCTGTCCCAGGGTGCCCTTGGGGCCCGGATACATGTTCAGGGTGGCGCCGACGAAGAACTGGCCGGCGCGGTAGGGCAGCATGAAGGGTTCCCAGTCCATGCAGATGTGGTTGACGCCCATGAAGAACAGCTTCTTCTCCGCGTCGTAGGACTCGATGCCCTGGTTGTGGTAGCCCATGGCGGAGGGGCAGATGCCCTTGCCTTCATGGTCCATGTAGGTGGCGTATTCCGGGTCGCGGATCGGCAGGCCGGTCTTCAGGTCGACCTTCTTCACCCAGTTGACGGTGTCGTCGATCTTGAAGGCGTTGACCAGATCGCCGGTCTCCCGGTTGAGGGTGTAGACCAGGCCGTTGCGGTCGGGATGGGTCAGAAGCGGCGTCAGCTTGCCGTTGACCTCCTGCTCCGACAGGCCCATGTAGTTGATGCCGGCGTAATCCCACTCGTCATGAGGGGTCTTCTGGTAGCCGAACTTGGCCTTGCCGGTGTCGAGGTCGCGGCCCCAGATGGTCATGGTCCACTTGTTGTCGCCGGGCCGCATGGTCTCGTTCCAGGGCGCCGGGTTGCCGGAGCCGTAATAGATCATGTCCAGCTTGGGATCATAGGCATACCAGCCCCAGTTGGTGCCGCCGCCGATCTTCCAGGCATCCGCCTCCCAGGTCTGCAGTCCCAGGCCAAACTGGCCGTAGTGGGGATTGTGGCTGTTGAAGTCCTTGTCCAGCAGGATGTCCTCGTCGGGGCCGGTGGCGTAGGCGCGCCATTCCTGCCTGCCGTCCTTGATGTTATAAGCCGTCACGTAACCGCGCACCCCCAGCTCGGCGCCGGCCGAACCCACCAGCACCTTGTCCTTGGCCACGAAGGGCGCGCCGGTGAGGGTGGAACCCATGGCGATGTCGGAATTCTCCATCTTCCAGATCTCCGCACCGGTCTTGGCATCCAGGGCGACGATGTGGCCGTCCAGCTGGGCCAGGAAGATCTTGGCGGGGCCGTGGTCACCGGCCGGCACATAGGCCAAGCCCCGGTTGACGATGTCGCAGCAGGCCACGGCGCGCGCCGCCGGATTCTGCTTGGGCTTGTACTCCCACAGGATCTTGCGGGTATCGTTGAGATCCACCGCGTAGACGTTGTTGGGGAAGGGGGTGTGGAGATACATGATGCCGTCCACCACCAGGGGCGCGCCTTCGTGGCCATGCAGGGTGCCGGTGGACAGGGTCCAGGCCACCTTCAGGTCCTTGACGTTGTGGCTGTTGATCTGGGTCAGCTTGCTGAAATGGGTGGCGCTGTAGTCCTTGGTCTGCATGACCCAGTTGCGGTCGTCTTTCGACAGCTTATCCAGGTCTTCGTTGGCGGCTGCCCCGTGGCTGGCCAGCAGGCCGCCGGTCGCCAGCAGCGCGGTCGCCAGTTTGGTAATACGCATGAAATCCTCCCGGTCGATGATGAGAGCCCCATGGGGGCGTCGTTCAGAGCGGCGGTATTGTGGGCTTCCCGCCGAAACGGCCGATACGGAAAACCACCCGATAAGGACGCGATAAACTCCCGGAAAGAAGGGGGAAAAACTCCCGCCGTTCCCTGCTGCAGGCTGAAGGTTCGGAGGGGGTGTCCTGGGGCACGAACCGGGTTATGCTCCCCATCGCCTCGCCCCCTGTCAGTCGGAAGCCCATGACCACCCCATCTCCCGCCCAGCTCGACTCTTCCCTGGCGGCAGCCGCATCGTCCGCCGGATTCGACGGGCAACCGCCCGGAACCGTCGTGACCGATTTCGATAGGCTGCTGGATCGGGTCGCCGGCTCGCCGACGCCGCTGTCGGCAAACCATCTGCTTCCCCTGAAATCCCTCGCGGAGATCAACGAAGGGCTCAGCCACCCGCTGCGGCTGGCCATGCAGCGGCCCCAGCAGAAATCCTTTCCGCCCATCCACGGGCTGTATCTGCTGCTGCGGGCCAGCGGGCTGGTGCGGGTCGAACAGCGCTCCGGCAAGCCTGTCCTGGCGGCCAGCCCGGAAGCCCTGCGATCCTGGCAGGCGCTCAATCCGGTGGAACGCTATTTCGAGCTGCTGGGGGCCTGGTGGGAGCGGGCCACGGACGAAATCATCGGCGAACGGACCGGCGCCTTTTTGCTTCCGGTCCTGCGGGTGCTGCAGTTTTTCGGTCACCTCGGCCGGACGGGCGAATACCTCGTCAAAACACCCCAGGACGCCGACATGCTGCGCCACTGGCCGCGCATGCACCATCTAGCCCTGATGGAACTGTTCGGCCTGGTGGAGATCACGCTGGCGGCGGAGGACAAGGCCTGGCTACCCGCGAGCATCCGTCTGAGCGGCTGGGGCGCCGGACTACTCGGACACTACCGGGCCGTGTTCGACGAGGCCATGCAGCTCGATGCCGGCGCCGAGTCCGACGACTGGTGCGATCCGGAGCTGCACTTCCAGCGCTGGAAGAATCGGGTCCGCCCCCTGTTCCCCCTGTGGCGGAACGGCCTGACGGTGCCGGAAAAGGCTATCCATAGTGGCTCCGTCCGATTCAAGGTCTCCCTGGGCAAAGACTGCTGGCGACGCCTTGCCGTGCCGGGGGAGCATTCCCTGGACGACCTGGCGGGGCTCATCCTCGAAGCGTTTCGCTTCGACGACGAGCATGGTTATGCCTTCCGCTATACCGATGCCTTGGGCCGCAAGGTCTCGGCCATAGACCCCCCTTTGAGCGGCGAGACCGGCGAATCGCCGGCCGATGAGGTGTTGCTCGGGGAACTTCCGCTGCAGCCCGGCTATCCCATCGACTTCCTCTACGACTTCGGCGAATCCTGGCGATTCGTCCTGGAAACCGAGGCGGTGGACGACACCCCGATCGCCAAGGCGAAGATCACGGAGAAACACGGCAAGCCGCCCAAGCAGTACAGCGGCTGGTAGCGCTGACCCGAATCCGAGCCGGTTCGGCGGAACCGGCTCGGAGACTCCGCCAATTACTTGGAGTCGCTACTGTTGCCCAACCAGCGATAAACGATCCCCGCCAGCGCGGCGCCGATGACTGGCGCCACCCAGAACGCCCACAGCTGAGCCAGCGCCCAGCCGCCGACGAACAGCGCCGGCCCGGTGCTGCGGGCCGGATTCACCGACAGGTTGTCGACCGGGATTCCGATCAGGTGGATCAGGGTGAGTCCCAGGCCGATGGCGATGGGCGCGAAACCCGCCGGCGCCCTGCTGTCGGTGGAGCCCAGGATGATCGTCAGGAACATGAAGGTCAGCACCACTTCGGCGATCAACGCGCTCCCCAGGCCGTAGCCGCCCGGCGAATGTTCGCCGTAACCGTTGGACGCGAATCCACCGCTGAGGTCGAAGCCGGCCTTGCCGCTGGCGATCAGATACAGCACCAGGGCGCCGGCAACCGCCCCAACCACCTGGGCGACGATATAGGGCAACAGCTGCTTGGGGCAGAACCGGCCGCCGAGGCACAACCCGACCGAGACCGCTGGATTGAAATGACCGCCGGAGATGTGGCCGAACGCATAGGCGCCGCTCAGCACGGTCAGGCCGAAGGCGAGGGATACGCCGACGAAACCGATCCCCAGGTCGGGAAAGCCGGCCGCGAGGACTGCACTGCCGCAGCCGCCGAAGACCAGCCAGAAGGTTCCGATCAGCTCGGCCGCGTAGGCTCTGATGTTGTTCATGTCTTGATCCTCATCGTTGGTTGACGTTCTTGGCTTGGGGTACCCGGCCTAGGCAAGCGCTGAATGAACCAGCGGCTCCCTGGACACCGGCAGGGAACTTCGCTTCGGGCGCTCTCCGTTACGGCAGCCGAAGCTGCCCCTATGATAAACACAGTCCCATCGCCCCGATACCTCTATAAACCATCGTTTTTCCAAGCAAAACAGAGGCTCTGGAATTGGCGATCGTCCCCCCTTCGACGAGGTGCGGCGGCGCGGGCCGCCTCTGATTCCCGGCCATGGACGGCCACGAGATCGATTTTTTGATCTTCCGCAACCGGATTGGCGACAATAGCGGTCCGACCGCCGCGCCTCGGGAACCGCTCGTGCCGGTTCCGGTCTTTTCCCTCGTCATGATGACCCGCCACCCGCCGCTTTCCCTCGTCTTCGCCCTGTCTTTGCTGCTGCCGGCCTCGCTCCCCGCAGCGCCGACCCTGGCCGATCCTTTCTCGACCGCGGACCGGGCCGCGGCAGGACCCGGCCGCGCCGGTCGTGGAGCCCAGCCTGACGATCCCTGCCGGCCGCACGCCACTGCCGTGGAACCCTGGTCGTTGGTGGACGCCATCGACCAGGCCCTGTGCCGCAATCCCAAGACCCGGGCGGCCTGGGCCAATGCCCGTTATCAAGCGGCGCAGGTCGGGGCCGGCCAGGCCGCCTATCTGCCCACCGTCACCATCACCGCCAATGCCTCCCGCAGCGCCAACGCCTCCAGCACGGTGGGCAGCAGCCAGCAGCTGACCACGGTGCAGACGGTGGGCGGGGGCGGGACTTCTTCCCGCGAGCAGTTCCGGGTCACACCCCAGGTGAGCCTGAACTACCTGCTGTTCGATTTCGGCGGACGCGCCGCCAAGCTGGACAATGCCCTGCACGCCCTGGCTGCGGCCAACTGGAGCCACGACGCGGCGATTCAGGCGGTGATGCTGGCGGCGGTGCAAGCGTATTACCAGGTGTTCGCGACGGGGGCAGCGGTGGATTCGGCGCGCACCGCCCTGGCTTCCAGCGACGAGGCGCTGAAGGCGGCCACGGTCCGCCACGAGGTGGGGACCGTGGCCCTGGCCGATGCCCTGCAGGCCAAGACCGCCTTCGCCCAAGCCAAGGTGAATCTGCAGAAAGCCTTGGGCGACGCCCGTATCGCCCTCGGCACCCTGGCCAATGCCCTGGGGCTGCAGGCCGACCGGGAACTGCGCATCGAGCCGCCGGCCCTGGCCGGCCCCGATCGTGAGCGGGAAGCCGACGTGCACCGGCTGATCGAAGACGCCAAGAGACTTAGGCCGGATCTGGCGGCGGCGGAATCCCAGGTGCAAGCCGCCGAGGCCAACGTCGCGGTGGCCAGGTCCGCGTCGCTGCCCACCGTGTCCCTGGTGGGCAACTATGGCTACAGCTATTCCAGCGCCTTCGCCGATACCGAAAGCTGGTCGGTGGGCTTGCAGCTGAGCGTGCCGCTGTTCACCGGCTTCGCCAACACTTACCAGATTCGCGGCGCCGAGGAGCAGGCCGAGGTGCAGCGGGCCAACCGGGAACAACTGGAGCAGACCGTGTCGCTGGACGTGTGGCGGGCTTATCATCAGCTGCAAACGGCACGGGAGACCCTGGCCTCCAGCGAGGACCTGGTGGCCAGCGCCAACCAGTCGGAGAACGTGGCCCTGGGCCGCTACAAGGCCGGCGCCGGCTCCATCCTCGACCTGCTCAACGCCCAGGCGGGCCTGGCCAATGCCCGCCTGCAGAACATCCAGGCCCGCTACGATTGGCTCACCCGCAAGGCGGTACTGGCCCAGGCCATCGGCCGGCTGGACCTGGATACCGTCACCCGTCCCGACTGACCGCCCACCCTGTCCCCATGGCACCCCGATGAAGCGCCTCCTCTCCCTTGCCCTAGCCGGCGCCGTTTTCGCCGCCGCGTACAGCTGGTGGCCCCGAGCGAACCAGCAACCGGCCGAGCGCTACCGAACCCAGACCGTCGACCGCGGCGACATTCAACAGGTGATTTCCGCCAATGGCACCCTCAATCCCGTGGTGCTGGTGAACGTGGGCACCCAGGTGTCAGGCACCATCCAGCGCCTGCATGCGGACTTTAACGACAGCGTCAGCGCCGGCCAGGTCCTGGCGGAACTGGACCCCTCCCTGTTCCAGGCCCAGCTGGCCCAGAGCCGCGGCAGCCTCGCCAATGCCCGCGCCGCCCTCAAGCTGGCCCAGGCCAACGAACGCCGGGGGCGTGACCTGTTCGGCAAGGATTACATCGCCCGCTCCGAGCTGGACCAGGCGGTGCAGGCGCTGGAATCGGCCAAGGCCCAGGTGAGCGGCGCCGAAGGCCAGGTCAAGCGGGACCAGACCAATCTCGACTATTCGGTGATCCGCTCGCCGGTGTCCGGCGTGGTAATCTCCCGCAACGTCGATGTGGGCCAGACCGTGGCGGCCAGCTTCCAGACCCCCACCCTGTTCAGCATCGCCCAGGACCTCAAGAAGATGCAGATCTACACCACGGTAGCCGAGGCCGACGTCGGCGGCATCCGCGAAGGACTGCCGGTGCGGTTCAACGTCGACGCCTTTGCCGACCGGGAGTTTCAGGGCAAGGTACGCCAGGTCCGGCTCAACCCGCAGATCCAGCAGAACGTGGTGACCTACAACGTGGTGGTGGAGGTGGACAACCGCGACGAGATCCTGCTGCCGGGCATGACTGCCTTCGTCCGCATCGTGGTGGACGAGCGCCGCAGCGTGCTGCGCATGCCGCAGGCGGCGCTGCGGTTCCGTCCGGAGGGCGCGGCCGGCCCGAAACGAGGCAGGGGCGGCGAGAAGACCGTGTACCGCCTGGCCGGGAACCAGCCCCAGCCGGCACCGGTCCGTACCGGCATAGCCGACGGCAAGTACGCCGAAGTGGTGGGGAACGACTGGCGCGAGGGCGATGCGGTGATCGTGGAAGACCTGCAGGAGCCGAAGAAGGATGCCGCCAAGACCCAGCAGCCGGGCGGCTTCAGGCTGCGGCCGTTTTAACTTGGGGGACGGCGGAGTAACCTTGCGGCCACGACCGCCGCGCCGCCGGAAACGCCTCATTAAGCTCCGGTTAATCCAACCGGCCTGACCATCCGGCATCGGCCGACCCGCCCGGCCGCGGGACTTCAGAGGGAAATCGATGACCATACCGCTCCGCTCCACCATTTCTGCAATCCGGCACATCAGCCGGCTCGGACTGGCCTTGGCCCTGGCACTCGGGCACCAGCCGGCCTGGAGCGACGTCAGGATGGGCGACAATGTGACGCTGCCCCGCGGTTCCTCCGTGGCAACGGCCAATTTCGCGCCGGCGATCGCCTACGACCCCAAACATTTCCGCTACCTGGTGGTATGGACGGTCACCGAGGATGATCCCAACACCAACGGACAGCAGTACAACCATGTAGTGGGCCTGCTGCTTGACGCCAATGGCCAGCAGTCCCCGCTGACTCCGGAACCGTTCCTGATCTCCCGGGATTATGCACTTAATTCCGCCCCGCTCTTGGGTGGATCAAACCCTGCGGTCGTTTATAACCCCAAGCAGGACCGGTTTTTTGTAAGCTACCGGCGAACCTACTCCGGTAGTCAGAAGCCTGGCATCCTTGGACAAATCGTTCACTTTGAAGGAAATCTCGACGACAACGACCGCGAGATCCAAATCCAGACCGCCGGCAACGATTTGCCGACGGCTCCGGTGCTGGCTTACGACGGCACCAACTCGCGTTACCTGGTAGCCTGGACGGTGGGCGGAACCATTTCCGGCTCGCTGCTGGAAGGCGCCGACCCGAGCGCGATCGGAACCGCGATTTCCATGGCCAGCAACGCCCAGCATCCGGCGCTGGCCTTCAACAGCCAGAGCGGCGAATACCTGCTGGCTTACGATGCGTTTTCAACCGCCACCAACTCCCAGGACATCTTTGCCAAGCGCTTTTCCGCCACCGGCCAGACCGTCGACAACACGGCCATTACCGTCACTTCCGACGCATCCAACCAGACCAGTCCGCGGGTGGCCTACAATCCCGACGACAATGAATTTGCGGTGGTTTGGAGCGATCCCCGCAACACCGCGACCAGCGGCCAGAACACTTACGGACGTATCGTCAGCGCCCAGGGGACGCTAACCGCAACCGAACTGCCGCTGGTCACCTACAGCAGCACCCCGGTGCTGGGCTGGGCGCAGTCGGAACAGCTCTACCTGCTGGGCTGGATCAAACAGCGCCCCACCGCGGCGAAGGACGGATTCCTGTTCGGCCGCTTGCTGGGTTCGGATCTCTCCGGCAGCGAATTTCCCGCGGTCTTCCCGCTCTCCGAGCGCGGCGGCGCCACTGCCGGCGCCCGCGCCATCGCCTTCGACGCAGCCAACAGCCGCGCGCTGGGGGTATGGACCCGCTCCGGCGGCAGCGGCCAGTCGGTCGTTGCCCAGCTGCTGGACCTTTCGGTGCGGGTTACCACCATGACCCTGCGGGTCAAGGATCAGCCGGACCCCGTGAAAAGCGGCGGGGAACTCACCTACACCATTTCCGCCACCAACACCGGCACCGCCACTGCGCGGGGCGTCGTCGTGACGGACACGCTGCCGCTGGGCGCCAGCTACACGCCACCTGACCCGGCGCCAACCGATGTCGCCATCTCCTGCACGACACCCCCGGACGAACAAACCCCCGCCGTCTGCACCTGCGACCTAGACACCATCAAACCCGGCGCAACCAAGAAGTTCGAGCTTCCCGTCACGCTCCAGGCCGAAAAGTACGGAACCGCCGTCAACAAAGCCGTGTTGGATTGGAGCAATCGCGGTTCCAGCCGGAAAACGAGGTCGACCAAGACCCAGGTCATCTATCCGGGGAGTCTCGCGGTCACGGCACCGGCGGAAGCGGAGCTGCTGCATCCGGGTGATGAGGAACTGCTGACCTGGCAGATCGGCGAAGGGGTGGAGGCCGATTCCTTCGAGTTCAAGACCTATTGGTCGGCCAACAACGGCAAGACCTGGAAGCCGCTCTCAGGCAGCGCCGTTCGAGTCGGCCAGGAATTCCTGTGGAATCAGCCGTGGACCGTCCCGGCCGTAGCGGGCAACCGGCCGCAGGCGCTGATACGAGTCGACGGCACTGCGACGGTGACCGTGGGAGGGGAAACCGCCAAGGTCGCCATCGCATCGGCGGACTCCCAGCCTTTCACCATCGAAGTGGTGAAGCTCACGGCCCCCGACGACGCCGACCCGGTGGATGCCGGTTCTCCCCAGACCGTCAGCTGGAACTATTACGGGACCACCGCCCCCGTGAACAGCGTCCAGCTGCACTATAGCCTCGACAACGGCCGCCACTGGAAGCTCATCAAGACCGCAAACCCCAATCCGGCGGGCAGCGAGACCTGGAGCGCGCCCCTGCTGACCAGGAATGCCACCAAGGCGCGGGTTAGGGTCAGGCTGCTGGATTCCCGGGGCAAATCTGTAGGCAGCGACGTATCCGACGCGAGCTTCCCCATCCGGGTGCTGGAGCTGACCGGCCCGAGTGGCGCGGTGTCGGGAGGAGCCTCCGAAGCCGTCAGCTGGCAGACCTATGGCACCAGCGCCCCGGTGGATGGCTGGAAACTCCAGCTGAGCAAAGACAACGGCGGCAGCTGGAAGACCGTCGGCGAGGGCTCCGGGAATCCGGAAGCCCATAACTGGACGGTACCGAACCTGAAGAGGCAGGCGAAGCGCTGCAAATTGCGGCTGATTCTGGAAGATGCCGGGGGCAAGCGCGTCGCGGTGGACACCCAGACTCAGCCGTTCAGTATCCTGCCCTGATTGCACGATGCCGCGCCTTAGCGACAGCCGCCTGGCGCCGCACGCCGGCCGGGATCAAGCCAAGGATGCCGCCGACCTGCGGCGCCAGGTGGAGCGGCAGAGCCGCCGGATGCGCCAAGCCCAGGCGGACCGGCCCACCTTGCTGGCCCATACCCGCTTCGTCGCCATGCTGGGCCTGCTGTTCGCCCTGCCGGTGGTGGGCTGCGCCTATCTGGGGTTGTGGCTGGATGGCCTCGCCGAGGGCTATTCCTTCACCTGGACCCTCAGCCTGCTGCTGTTGGGCGTAGTGGTGGGCGCCGTCAATATTTACCTGTTCGTGCGGGACTGACGATGGAAGATCTGGCCGCGGTGATCGGCACCACCGTTCTGACCACCTGGGGAGTAACTGCAGCCCTGGGGCTGGCGGCCTGGCTGGCCACCCGCAGGATGCAGGTGGACCAGCCGGGTCGGCTGCAAACCGTCGCCGAGGGCATCGTCGCCGCCATGGAGGAAGCCATCGCGGCGGTGGCGCCCGCCCATGCGAGCCAGCTGCTGCCCTTCATCGGCAGCCTGTGGATCTACCTGGCCGTGGCCAACCTGCTGGGTCTGATTCCGGGGCTGCACTCCCCCAGCGGCGACTTATCCGCCACCTCGGCCCTGGCCATCGTGGTATTCCTGTCGACCCACTGGTTCGGTATCCGTGACCAGGGGCTGCACGCCTATCTGCGCCACTATCTGAGCCCCAGCCCGATCCTGGTGCCGTTCCACCTGATGAGCGAGGTCTCCCGCACCATCGCACTGGCGGTGCGGCTGTTCGGCAACATCATGAGCCTGGAAATGGCCGCGCTGATGGTGCTGCTGGTGGCAGGATTTCTGGCGCCGGTGCCGATCCTGCTGCTGCATATTGTGGAAGCCCTGGTTCAGGCTTATATATTCGGCATGCTGGCCTTGATCTTCGTTGCCGGCGGACTGCAACAGCAACAACTTCAACAGCAACGGCGTGACCGCGATGAATGAGATCGGCTGGTTTACCCTGGGATCGACGACGGTGGCGGCACTGGCCATCGCCATCGGCGTGTCGCTGCCGGCCTACGCCATGGGCAAGGCGATCGTCGCCGCCCTCGATGCGCTGGCGCGACAGCCCGAAGCCGAAAAGACCATCGTGCGCACCCTGTTCATCGGGCTCGCCATGATCGAGTCGCTGGCGATCTACGTGCTCGTGGTGGTGTTGATCATCCTGTTCCGCAATCCCCTGCTGGCCTATCTGCTCAAGGCGGCGGCGCCAGGCTAACCGCGATCGGCCACGCTGCGGGGTTGCCGAAGACCCGGCCGGGGGCCGAGTCTTCGGCCATCGTCAAAAACGGCGGGGACCTCCGCTGCGACGGGCACCGCCGCCGCCGCCACCACCGCCCTCCTGCCGGGGACGCGCTTCGTTGACCCGGATGTTGCGGCCCTTCAGGGCCGAGCCGTCCAGCTGTTTGATGGCTTCCTCGCCTTTGGCCTTATCCGGCATCTCGACGAAACCGAACCCCTTGGATTGACCGGTGAATTTATCAGTCACCACACTGGCCGAGCTGACTTCGCCGAATTGCTCGAAGGCTTTGCGCAGCTCCTCACTGGTGACCTGATAAGCTAAGTTCCCCACGTAGATATTCATCTCAAGACCCACTCGACAGCGTGCCATTGCATATTCACATCAATCACTCGATCAATGGCACGGCAATCGAGAACAGACGATCCGTCCGGCCAACCGGACGCGATAGGAGTTCCTTTCCTGCGGCGGAAAGGCGGCGGCACTAACACCGGGGTGACGGAGGCGAAGCCGCACTTCATGCCGCCTGCCCCAACTGCATCAAGCGTTCGACATCGATCGCCAGGGGTATGCCGGTGCGCGCGCCCATGCGGGTGCAGCACAGGGCGCCGGCGGCGCTGGCGAAGCGCAAGCTGTCCTCCCACGCCAATTCCCGGGCGAACGCCAGCGCCAGGGCGCCGTGAAAGGCGTCGCCGGCGCCGGTGCTGTCCACGGCGGCGACCGCAAACGCCGGCAGCTTGCCGGATTCGGCACCGCGGCGCCACACCAGGCCATGATCCCCCAGCGTGATCACCACCGCCGGCGCCAGCTCCCCGAGCACCTGCAAGGCGCGGTTCTCGTCCTTGCCACCCAGATACTGGCGCGCGAATTTTTCCGAGCAGGCCAGGCAGTCGACCTTGTCGTGCAAGGCGCTGGTGCCGGGGTGCACCGACCCGGCATCGAGCACCACCGACACCCCGAGGCGGCGCGCCGTCTTGGCCAGGGCCACGGAAACCAGCGGCTCGTGGCCGTCCAGCAGCAGCACCTTGGCGGTATCGGGGGAAAGCGAAAGCTGCCCCGGCGACAGGGCAGGAGTGGCACCTTTGTGATTCACCAGCGCCCGGCTCCCGTCGGGCTTGACCAGCACCGCAGACAAAGGGGTCGGGAAGGGACCGCGCACCACATGGCGGGTTTCGACCCCGGCCTCGGCCAACTCCCTGAAATGGGCGTCGCCGTACAGATCGGACCCGAGGAATCCGCCAAAAGCCGCGCGGCCACCGAGCCGGGCGACGGTCACCGCGGCATTGGCGGCCGGCCCTCCACCACAAGCGACCAGCTGGTCGGCGAAAATTTTCTCGTCGGCTGCGGGGTGATGGGGAACGGCGAAGACCAGGTCGTAGGAAGCATGACCGACGCACAGCACGTCGAGCGGACCGGGACTTGCGGGACCACCAGCGGAAGCGTTCACGGGCTGCATGGTCCGGGGCGGTAACCGCTCTAGCGGTCGAACCCGAGAAAGTCCCAGACTCTCTCGGCGGGGGACAGTTCGTGGATTTGGCTGGCTACCTGGTTACGCCCTTCGCCGTAGTTGAGGGCGTAGACCCGGGCGGCATCGTCGGCCAATTCGTTCATGCCCAGTTTGCGATAGGCCTGCTCCATGATCTCCAAGGCCTTGGGCACGGCCTGGGTACGCTGGTATTTCTCCAGTACCTCGGAACAGCGCCGCGCGGCCGCCAGATAGCCGCCGCGGCGCATGTAAAAATCGGCCACATGGACTTCGTACATGGCCAGGTTGTTGCGCAGGGCGCCAATCCGCTGGCGGCTGTCGTCCACGTACTTGCTGTGGGGGAACTTGCCGATCAGCTCGTTGAAGTCCCGCAAAGCGTCGCGGGCGGCGCCCGGATCGCGCTGGGAGGAATCGGTGGGAAGGAAGCGGTCGAGGAAGCTGATGCCCCGGTTATAATTCACCAGCCCGCGCAGATAGTAGGCGTAATCCACGTTGGGATGGGTCGGATTCACCTTGATGAAGCGGTCGGCCGCTGCGATGGCCGAATCGGGCTCGCCGTTCTTGTAATAGGCGAAGGCGACATCCACCTGAGCCTGGGTCGCCTGCGGACCGAACGGGTAGCGGGCCTCCAGTTTCTCGTATAATTTGATGGCCTTGTCGTAGTTCTTTTCGGTCAGGGCGAGTTTGGCTTCCTGCATCAGTTGGTCCGCGCTCCAGTTGGCATACTCGTCCTTGTCCGAATCCTTCTTGTCGAACAGCGCGCAACCCGATGCCAGGACCACGACCAGGGCAAGTACGGTGGTGGAACCGGCCCGGATCAGGCGGTCAATGCGCTGGGCAAATGGAGAAGGCATATAAGTCCAAGGGTTATCGCGCCATGTGGGCCGAGTATACCCCAGAACGCCGTCATGCCCATAGGCTGCCGAAGCATCGGCCCAATCCCCCGCAAAGCCCTAATCGCCAGGCATTCCGTGACCCTCATACAGACCTTGACCGCAGAAATACCCGCCGCCGCCGCCGGCATGCGCCTCGACCAAGCGTTGGCCGAGCTGTTCCCGGAGTTTTCCCGCAGCAAGCTGCAGAGTTGGATCAAGGACGGCCACGCGCGCATCGACGGCAGCCAGCGGCCGGCCAAGCACAAGGTGTTCGGCGGCGAACGGGTGGAACTGCGGACCGAGATGGAGGCAGATCCGGCCTGCGAGGGCCAGGACATTCCCCTGGACGTGGTGTACGAGGACGGCGACCTGCTGGTGGTGAACAAGCCGGCCGGACTGGTGGTGCATCCCGCCGCCGGCCACCGCGACGGCACCCTGCAAAACGCCCTGCTGCACCACGCGCCGGTGCTGGCGGGCCTGCCGCGGGCCGGACTGGTCCACCGCATCGACAAGGACACCAGCGGGCTGCTGATGGTGGCCAAGACCCTCCAGGCCCACAAGGCGCTGGTCGACCAGCTCCAGGAGCGCAGCATCCAGCGGGAATACCTGGCGCTGGTGCAGGGCTACGTGACCGCCGGCGGTACCCTGGACGAGCCTATCGGCCGCCATCCCAGCGACCGCAAGCGCTTCGCGGTGCGGGAGGACGGCAAGCCCTCGGTCACCCATTACCGCATCGCCGAACGGCTTCCCGGCCATACCCTGCTGCGGGTCAAGCTGGAAACCGGCCGCACCCACCAGATCCGGGTGCACATGGCCCACATCCACCATCCACTGGCGGGCGACCCGGTTTACGGCGGCCGGCTGAAGCTGCCGGCCGGCGGCAATACCGAGCTGGCCGAGGCCCTGCGCCGGTTCCGCCGCCAGGCCCTGCATGCGGAGGTGCTGGGACTGGAACACCCGCGCAGCGGGGAATGGCTGGAATGGCGAGTGGACATGCCGGACGACCTGCGCGACCTGCTGGACGTGCTGAGGCGGGCGGCATGAACGTGGCAGGCCTGCGGCCGCTGTGGCCGGCGCCAGCCGGTGTTCACGCCTTCACCAGCTTCCGCAGCGGTGGCGTCAGCGAGGGCGAATTCGCCGGCCTGAATCTCGGCGGCCACGTGGGCGACCACCCCGAGCGGGTGGCGGAGAACCGGCGCCGGCTCACGCAGTGCCTGCGGTTGCCGGCCGAGCCGCTATGGCTGAGCCAGGTGCACGGTTCCCGCATCGTCGACGGGGCGGCTCCCGCCACCCTGGAAGCCGACGGCGCCTGGACCGACCAATCCGCTGTGGTGTGCGCGGTGATGACCGCCGACTGCCTGCCCATCCTGCTGTGCGACGTCAGCGGCCGCAAGATCGCGGCGGTCCACGCCGGCTGGCGCGGACTGGCGGAGGGCGTGATCGAGGCGGCAGTCGCGGCCCTTCAGCCGGCCGAACTGATGGCCTGGCTGGGACCGGCCATCGGGCCGGACGCCTTCGAGGTCGGCCCGGAAGTCCGGCAAGCCTTCACCCAGCGCCATGGCTCCTATGGCGAAGCCTTCCGTCCCGGAACCGGCGACCGCTGGCTGGCAGACATCTATATGCTGGCTCGGCTGGTCCTGGAAGGCCGGGGTATCGGACGCGTCTATGGGGGAGGTCTCTGCACCCACAGCGACTCCCGGTGCTTTTTCTCCCACCGCCGCGACGGCCGGACCGGACGGATGGCCACCCTGATCTGGCGAACTTAGTCCTTACCCCTCATGTCCCTACTCACCTGGATCATCGTTTTCACGCTGCTGGGCGGCGTTCTGAGCGTCATGGCCGCCGGCGTATTCCTGCTGCTGCCCGACCGCCACCATTCCAACGTGCTGCCCCACGGTGTCAGCTTCGCACTGGGCGCCCTGCTCAGCGTGGCCTTCCTCGACCTGCTGCCGGAAGCGGTGGAAAACGCCGGCATGGAGCGGGTCACGGGCGTGTTCGCCACCGTGCTGGCCGGCATCCTGGGCTTCTTCCTGCTGGAGAAGCTGCTGCTGTGGCGCCATTGCCATACCACCGACTGCGAGGCCCACCGGGCGCGGGATGCCCACGACCACCAGCCGGCCGGCACCCTGATCGTGGTGGGCGACGGCATCCACAACTTCGTCGACGGGGTGCTGATCGCCGCCGCCTTCCTGACCGATCTCCACCTGGGCATCGTCACCAGCCTGGCGGTCGCGGCCCACGAGATTCCGCAGGAGGTAGGCGATTTTGCCATCCTGCTGCAGAGCGGCTATTCCAAGGCCAAGGCGCTGCTGTACAACATGCTGTCCAGCCTGGGCACCGTGCTGGGCGGGGTGCTGGCCTATTACAGCCTGGAGGATGTCCACCGCCTGCTGCCCTATTTCCTGGCACTGGCGGCTTCCAGCTTCATCTACGTCGCGGTGGCCGACCTGATCCCGACCCTGCACAAGCGCACCCACGCCAGCGCCGCGATCCAGCAGCTGGTGCTGATCCTGACCGGCGTACTGCTGATCGGCATCGTCCATCATTACGCCGAAGGCGACGGTGCGGCTCACGCCGCCCTCAGCAACGGACCGACCTGAATCCCCCAACGAGCCCACACCATCATGAGCACAGGCACATTGTTCGTCGTATCCGCTCCTTCCGGCGCCGGCAAGACCAGTCTGGTCAGGGAACTGCGGGCGCGGACCGCAGGCTTCACCGTTTCGGTCTCCCACACCACCCGGGCCATGCGGCCCGGCGAGCAGCACGGCCGAGAGTATTTCTTCGTCGATCACGGAGAATTCGAGCGCATGGTCGCGGCGGGGGAGTTCCTGGAGCATGCCCGGGTATTCGACAACCACTACGGCACCGCCCGTGCCACCGTGGAAGCGGCGCTGGTGGAAGGAAACGATGTGCTGCTGGAGATCGACTGGCAGGGCGCCCGCCAGATCAAAGCACTGATGCCGGATTGCCGCACCGTCTTTATCCTGCCGCCGGCGCGGGCAACGCTGGAACATCGCCTGCGGGGGCGCGGGCAGGATGGCGAGGAGGTCATCACCCGGCGGATGCGGGATGCCATCTCGGAGATGGCCCACTACGGGGAATTCGACTACCTCATCGTCAACGACGAATTCGAGACCGCCCTGGCGGAGTTGGGCAGCATCATCACCGCCAGCCGCCTGACCATGGCGCGCCAGCGAGTGCGCCTGAAGGAACTGATTGAGGCGCTGCTCGCCTAGGAAGCCGTCGACTCATTCGCCGCTTCCTCGGGCTTTCGCACGAGCGCAGACTCACCGCCTGCGAAAGAACACCTGCCAGGCGATGATGGCAATGCCGATCCCGATCAGGATCTCGATCACGATTCGCGCGGTGTGCATGGCGGCAATCTCCGGGTAATGGACGACGGGGAAGCCTAATATATCCGCTGAACGGCCCGCTGTAACGGGGCGCCGAGCAGCGCCACGGTACCTTTGTGACCCGTTCGCCGTCATGACAGCCGGTCCCCGCGCCTGACAACATTGTCAGAAGTCCTGACAACGGACTCGCCACGGCATCCCGAAAGCTGCTTCCAGAGCCTATCCCGCCGAATATCCATCCCGTCCGATCAATACGTTATAGATTTCCAGCCGTACGCGGCACGCCCCCTGCATTACCTTCGGTAGCTACCACCGACGGATGTCCCGGCGGTGGCCACTTTCCCACTGCCAAGGTGCCGCCATGTCTACCCTCTGCGTCCCCGCCGAACCCACCGGACTGGAATACGGAGTGCTTGATCCGAGCCCCACCAAATCGGTGGTGGAAAACTTCATCCACTCCTTCGGCGGAATCAGCTACGACTCCGACGAGCTGGTCGCCGCCGTGTTCGCCAGCGGCGAATCGGCTCAGGAGTGCTGCTCCGAGCTGACCTATCTCTACCGCAACCTGAGCGTCGAAGTCGACGGCCAATGGCTGGCCGTCTATTTCTCGTAACACCGGTCGCTCATTCCGGATTGCGTCGAGGCGAGGAATCCGGACCGGTTGCCGGCCGAGACCCGGCGGCATCCGTTTCAACCGCGCCGCCCCGTTACCCAAGCCCACCCCGTTGAACTGTAAAGGCGGTTTTACAAACCGCCACCGGGCGCATGGCGCCGGCCGCACGATCCCATTACCGCCGATGACGGTCCCCAGCCGGCGGTGTAAAGTCCGCTTTACAGGAGCATGGCAGGCCCTGTCCTTTCTCGCCTCCATCCCTCATCGATCTACCCCTGAGATCGTATCCAATCGACTGATTCAGAAAGCATTCAGTTAGCTCCGGCAGCAACCGGCCGGGCCATCCAGCAATGCGGGTATGCGAATTGCTCTCATCTGTGTGAGCCCGCGACCGGCCGCCGCCCCGGCATCCGGTCTGCGCCCCGGAAAGACCGGTCCACCCACCGAGCAACCACGCCATGAACCGCCCGAGCAAGCATACGCCGTCGGCCGCTTACCTCATTTTGTTCGCCCTTCTCGTGCTGAGCCGCGGACTGTCGGCCGCCTGCCCGCCGGTGGGCTCGCCACCCAACGGGGCGCGGGTGATTCAGCCCGGTCACATCCCCCAGGTCTGCACCGAGGCGGACGCGCCGTTCAACATTACCGGCGCCACCAACGGCTATTACTGGTCGACGGTGTCCTGCCAATGGCTGGCGGCGCCTTACTGTCACGCCCGCTGGGGATTCCTGCAAGCCAGCCCGTCCCAGGTGATCAGGTCCGGCGATACCGTGACCGTCACCGCCATCCCCGACGACGGGCGGATGGCCGGGTTGATCGCCATCCAAGGCGGCATGTCTTGGAGCTATCCGGGCACCGTCGTTTCGGGCTGCACGACCAAGGACATGACTTGCACGACGCAGATCGGCGAGGCCGACGACCCGCCGTCGGAATGGGCCTGGCACCAATTCCACGTCAGCGGACCCGGCCGGGTCTTCATCTTGCCGCCCAGCTACGGCGACCGCTGCCAGGCGGCGAACCCGTGCCTCGACACCTACACCAACGCCTGGTCCTATGTCGGCGTGCGCCCCGGCAAATCCCGCAAAGGGCCCTTCAGCGTGACGATGGGAGCCAGCGCTCCCCGTCCCGAGGGGGTGCGGCGCGAGGAGGAGATCCGCTACCGGATCGCCGCATCCAGCAGCGAAACCGCCAAGCAGATCGACCTGGTGGCGACGATACCCGAAGGCACGACCCTGGTCCCCGGCAGCGAGAGCGGCGCGCGCGTGGTCGGACGGCGGCTGTCCTGGCGCTTCCCCGACACGACCTCGGCGCTGGTGGAGTTCCGCGTCACCGTCGACCGGGACCTGCCCAAGGCACGGCAAAAGATCGCCGCCACCGTCACCGGGGTGGCGAAGGTCAAGAAGCGCACCCTGCGCGACGCTGCCAAGGCATCGACGCCAGTGCTGGGCATCACCGAAATCGCCGGCAAAGTCAGCGATATCGAGCTTCGCGACATCAAGGGGTCCGGTGGCCGGTTCCGGCTTCCCAATGGCCGCGTCGTGTCGACGCCGGGCTTGGGCGGTGCCGAGGTGCGGCTGTTGCAGGGAGAATCGGAAGTGAAGTCCACAGTCACCGAAAACGACGGCCGCTATACGCTGCAGATCGACGAGGCAGGCAGCTACACCCTGGAATTCCGCAGCCTCGCCGACGTGTACTCGTTGTCCACCCAATCCATCGACAGCAAGGCCCGCTACGCCCGCGACCGCTTCGCCCTGTTCGTCAAGGAGGACGGCAGCATCGTGCTCGACAATCACGAGCCGGAGGCCGAACAGGGCAATCGTTTCCGGCTCGACGTGTCCCTGGGGGTGAGACTGATGCATCAGGTGGCCGAACTGACCCAGGCGCTGGCGGACTACGACTACAAATACCTGTTCGTTTTCCCGGTGGAAATCGACTTGTCGCCGCTGCTGGAGGGCTTCGCCGCCTACGACGTCACGCAGGCGGTCACCCTGGTGGACAAGGTCACCAACCTGGATTTCATCCAGATTAGCGGAGCGGATGCCGGCCACAAGGCCCATTTTCTCAGGCTCTACCAGAACGGCGATCAGCACGACGGCTGGAATGCCCTGATCCGCTTGTCCTTCCTGCTGACCACCATGCGCGAGCGGCTCGACGAGTCCATCAAGCTGGGCGACGACATGGCCAAGACCCTGGCGGTGGCCATCACCGCCCACTACGTCGCCAACGTCCTGCCGAACCTGCCGAAGAACATCCGCCGCGCCCGGCTTCCCAATACCCCGTCGCCGGCCCTGGCCGACAAGCTCACGCTGAAATCGAAGAAGATCGGCAGCATGGCCTGGGGCATCGGCGTCGGGCTACCGCTGATGCTCGACACCTTCGGCGTCAGCGGCCCGACCAAGGCCAAGATCATCGAGACCGTCGCCAAGGCCACCCGCTACGGCATCGACGCCTACGGGTTCCGGGCGGGCTACCTGCCGGACGACTTGCTGGAGGACATCGCCTTCGAGGTCATGTTCGTGGCGATCCGTATCGGCGTGCTGACGGCTCACGTGGCGCTCTACATCGACCAGACCCAGAGCAATCTCGACGGACTCACCACCCTGCAGCTCGGAGCCTATGGCGGCGATACCCGCCGGGCACTGATCGGGCTCGACCGCGAAGGCAACCGCATCACCGCGCGGACCCGCACGATCCATGACTGGTGGACCCATGCCATGCTGGGCATCTCCCTCGTTCGCGGGGCGGACGGAGTGACCGACACGCTCAATGTCGCCGGCAAGCTGGCCGCCTCCCCCAACGACGGCAAGCTCGTCGGCGCCCTCAAGAGCCTCGGGCGCAAGACGCGGACCTTCGTGGAGGACAAGAAGTTCTCGGTTCCGAAATCAAAGGACAAGCTGGGACTCTACGGCAAACTGGGCCTTTACCGGCTCAACAACTTGATATCGGTGGCGGTGACCGCCATCGTCGGAACCATCGTGGACGAGGGGATCCTGCGCTGGGGCGACGTGGCGCTGCTGGCGCGCCTCGCAGGGACCGGGGAAGATGCCGCGCCAACCCTGCAATCGGCGCGGCTGCCGCTGGTCTCGTTCGACGCGCCGATGGAAGCGCGCGCTCCGGTGCGGGCAGCCGCGTCCGCGTCCCTGCAGGCCCTGCTGGATCGGTTGAATGAACTGGCGGTCACCGTCCGCCGCGGGGATACCGCGGCTTACGACCGGCTGCTGCCGGAACTGGAAGCCGCTTATGACGGTTTCTTCGAACCGATCGAGACCACCTACGGCAAGGCGTCCTTCGGCATCGCCGCAGCCGGCACCGAACAGGCGGCCGACCTGTTGCGTTTCGTCGGCTCCATGGAAGAAACGGTCCAGTGCCTCAGCATCACCTTTGCACAAATCGATGCCTGGCGCGCCCTCGAGGGTCCCGCCGACCTGGGACGGGTGTTGCTCCCGCTGCTGAAACAAACCGCCGAGTATGCCACCCGGCTGGATTCTTACGGCGCCGCGGCGCAGGCCGCACTGGTGGGTCTGACGGTGCCTGGAGGCCTGCGGATCACCCCGGCGGCACTGCCCGACCCGGAAGCCATCAAGGCTGGTGGCGAATTCGAGCTGCGCTACACCGTCGAGAATCCAGGCGACGACACGGTCGCCGCGGGCTCGGCGCTGCTGACCCCGGGCAAGGGCATCGAGTTGGCGGGCACGGCCGAACAGCCGCTGGCCGAACTCGCTCCCGGCGCTTCGATCGAGCTGGTTTGGCGGGTACGGGTACCCGCCGTACCGGCGGTGGCCGCGACCACCGGCGTCCAGATCGAAGCCCGCTCCGGCGACGGACGAAACGGGCTCTATGACGATCTGGTACCGGTGGCGAACTGAGTAGGGATGCCGCAGGCGCAGTATCCTTCGCCGCGACGGTTTGCCGGACGACACCTGCGCAAGGTCGGGGCCGGCGGCTAGCCTACCGGCCGCGCAGGCCGCGACCGGCGGATCAGGACGATCCCGGCCAGCACGGCCGGCAGGCTGAGCCATTGGCCCAGGGTGATGGCCCAGCCGGATTCGAAGGCGGCCTGGCCTTCCTTGAAGAATTCCATGAAGAAGCGGGCGCCGAAGATCAGCACGAAGAATCGGCCGAACAGATTGCCCAGGGGCAGGTCGTCCTTGTGGGCACGGTAGTAGAGCACCTGGGCGATGAAGGCCAGCAGGTAGCAGCCGGCCTCGTAGAGCTGGACCGGATGGCGCGGCACCAGGTCGATGCGGGCGAACACCACCCCCCAGGGCAGGCCGGTGGGCGTGCCCAGGATTTCCGAATTGAAGAAATTCCCCAGCCGGATCAGGAAGCCGGAGAAGGGGACCAGCAGCCCGATGCGGTCGCACACCCACAGGAAGGACTGCTGCGGCCGTACCTTCGCATACAGCCACACCGACACCAGGATGCCGACCACCGCGCCGTGGCTCGCCAGCCCGCCTTCCCACACCATCAGGATCTTCCAGGGATGGGTCAGGTAGTACAGCGGATCGTACAGCAGCACGTGGCCGAGGCGGGCACCCAGCACCGTGCCGGCGATCACCGTCACCACCAGGTCGTAGACGTCGTCCTCCGGCTGCCCCGCCTGCCGGTACAAATAGCGGCAGGCGAGGGTACCGTAGAGGAAGGTGCTGGCGAAGAACAGCCCGTACCAGTGGATCGGCCAGGTATGGCCGCTCCAGCCCAGGGAAAAAGCGATCGGCGAAACGTCCCAGATCATCGTGCCCTCATGCAGGATTCGGGCTGTCGATGAACCAGCAGTCCAGCCCCAGTTCCGACCGTACCCGCTGCATCAGCGCCTGAATGCCGAACCGTTCGGTGGCGTGGTGGCCGCCGGCGAACATGCAGATGCCGGCCTCCGCCGCCTCGTGCCAATCGTGTTCGCTCATCTCCCCGGTGATGTAGGCATCCAGTCCCTCCCGAACCGCCCGGCTCCACTCTCCGTTGGCACCCCCGGTGATGATCCCCGCCGACGCGATCACGTGCGCCTCTGCCGGCTCCGCCAGCAGCACCGGATGGTCAAGCAGCTTCGTCAATCGCTGCTGCAACTCCACCGCGCCCAGCGGCGCCTCGAACCGGCCCTTGATGCCGGTGGGCGAACCCTGGTGATCGCCGAAAGGCTGAAAATCCCCCAGGCCGATCTGCCGGCCCAGGCCGGCGGCATTGCCGATCTCCGGATGGGCGTCCAGCGGCAGGTGATAGGCGTATAAGTTGACCCCGTTGGTGATGAGCGGAAACAACCGGCGCGCGAACGGGCCGGCCAAGGGCTGCACCCCGTGGAACTTCCACAGCAGCCCGTGGTGCACCACCAGCGCCTGCGCCCCGCCGTCCACTGCCTGAGTCACCGAATCCCGGGTCGCCGACACCGCAAAGGCCACCCGCGTGATGTCGTCTCCCCCTTCCACCTGCAAGCCGTTGGGTCCGTAATCGGCGAACCGTTCCGGCTGCAGCAAGGCATCGAAATAAGCCGTCAAGCCGGCACGGCCGACTCTTGTTATTCCATTCATAAATAAGTTGATGATGTTTTATTCCTTCTGGATTTATCACCGCTGCCCTATAGTAACCCTGCATTCGCCGTGACTTTCGGAACCGAGGCTGATCATGCTGAAAAACGACAGCCTTCCGCAAGAAGTCCCCGGCCCCTCGCCGACGCAACAGGCGATCGCCGCGGCTCTCGCGGGTCTGCGCTACGGCTCGGTGGAAATCGTCGTCCATGACGGCCGCATCGTGCAAATCGAGCGGCGTGAGAAGTGGCGAATGGACCGATCCGGAGCCGGCCCGGTCTCTGCCCCGTCGGAGAACTGAACCGGCGCAGTTCCACGAACCCCTCGGTGGCCGCACGGTATCTGCACCGAACGGCCGTCTTCTACCAACCAGACTTCTGGAGGTCGGAAGTCGGCGGTCTCGACACCGCCGACATAGTGCCGGAAGTCGCCTGACGCGGAGTTACTCAATGAAACCGACACGCGCACTGCCGCTGGCAGCAGCGGTACAGGCGGCACTGCTGTTCGGAAGCGCACCCGCTTTCGCCAAGCCTGCCCATGGCAACGACAAGGATGCCCGCATCGAAGCCCTGGAACGGCGCCTGCTGCTGCTGGAGCAGCGCCTCGCCGAAAGCGAGGCGCACAACCGGCAGCTGTCCGAAACCAAGGCAGCCGAAAAACCGGCGGAAGCCCCCCTGGTGAAGCAGCTGGACCAGAAGGTCAAGACCCTGGAACGCAAGCTGGAAGTCGACAAGGAAATGGCCGATGCCGCCAGGAAGACCACCCCCAAGCTGGAGGCCGGTGCCGAGGGCGTCCGCTTCATCTCCGCCGACGGCGACCATACGGTACGGCTGCGGGGCTCGGTGCAGGCCGATGCCAAGTTCTTCATGGACGACAACGCCGACAAGCCCAAGGATGCCTCCACCGCCATACCCGGCGTCACCAGTACCCGCGGCACCAATCTGCCGGACCGGTTCGAACTGCGCCAGGCCCGCGTCTGGCTGGAAGGCAGCCTGTGGAAGAAGGTCGATTTCAAGATCATGCCGGAGTTCGGCGGCGGCAACGTCCGGTTGTTCGATGCCTACATCGACGCCCATTACTTTCCCTTCGCCAGCCTGACCGCAGGCAAGTACAAGCCGCCGGTGAGCCTGGAGCGGCTGCAGGGCGACGCCGACGGCGCCTTTCTGGAGCGGGCCTTCCCCACCTATCTGGCCGCCAACCGTGATATCGGCGTGATGCTGCACGGCGAATTCGCAAAACCGGGCTACAGCACCGTCTACGGCGGCCCGGTGGATTTCAAGAACTTCTTGAGCTACCAGCTGGGCGTATTCAACGGAGCCGGCGACAACGGCCTCGGCGATACCGACATCGACGACGACAAGGAATTCGCCGGCCGCCTGTGGGCCCATCCGTTCCAGCATTCCGGCATCGAACCCCTGGAAGGCCTTGGCATCGGCATCTCCGGTACCTGGGAACTGCCGCGCCAGAAGACCACCTTCAACAACCTGGTGGACGAGATCGGCCAGAGCCGGATCGTGGACTATTCCGCGACCGGATTCACCAAGTCCGGAACCAACATCGCCAACCTGGTGGCCGATGGCGACCACTACCGGGTCTATCCCCAGGCGTACTGGTACTGGGGACCCTTCGGGCTGATGGGGGAATACGTGCTGTCGTCCCAGCGCCTGGCGGGCCAAGAGCTGGACGACAAGAACAATCCGCTCAAGGCGGCGGCGATCCAGCAAAACAACACCGCCTGGCAGGTGCAGGCCTCCTACGTGGTGACCGGGGAGGACAACACCTTCCAGAGCGTCAAGCCGCGCGCGCCCTTCGATCCCAGCAACGGCAACTGGGGCGCCTTGCAGCTGGTGGCGCGCTGGAGCGAGCTGGACATCGACGACAAGAGCTTCGCCCGCCAGCCCGTTTTGACCAAGTCCAGCGGGGTGAGCTACGCATCCCTGCTGGATCCGCACAAGTCCGTCAGCCAGGCCACCACCTGGTCGGTGGGAGCCAATTGGTTCCTCAACCGCAATTTCCGGGTCATGGCCGACTACGAGCAGACCTATTTCCAGGGCGGCGCCGGCACCCTCAAGTCGGGCGTGCAGGACCGCCCCACCGAGAAAGTGTTCGGCACCCGCTTCCAGCTGGTTTTCTGATTCGACTTTGGCGAATTTCGAGACATTCTCCTGCTCAGTGTGTTTCTTCGGTCCCCTGCAGCCGCGCTGAGCACCGGAGCTTTCAGCAGGATCAGCCCGAAGGGGCGCGGCAGGGATGCCGCGCGTTGGCAGAGGGCGATGGATCGCCCTTCTGCCAACCCCTGCTGAAAGCGAGGAGCGCAAGGTCTTTCGCGGCTGGGGGTGGCCTTTCTTTTGGATACTTTTCTTTGGCCACACAAAGAAAAGTATCTCGGCCGTGGGTCCGAGAACCCACACTCAAATCAGCCATCGCGCAGCGATTCAAAGCCAAATCAGTCACGACGCTGCGGGTGAGAGCAATCTGACAAAGTTGAACTAACCCTAACCGACACAACCGAGGCACTCCATGCGCAACACGCTCAAAACGATTTATGCCGCCGCCCTGTTCAGCCTGGGCCTGAGTCTGGTCTATCCGGACCAAGCCCGGGCCGGCAGCGTCTCCCTGCTCAATGTCTCCTACGATCCCACCCGGGAGTTCTACCAGGAATACAACGGGCTGTTCGCCAAATACTGGAAAGCCAAGACCGGCGACACCGTCGACGTGCAACAGTCCCACGGCGGCGGCGGCAAGCAGGCGCGGGCGGTGATCGACGGGCTGGAAGCCGACGTGGTGACCCTGGCTTTGTCCTACGACGTCGACCAGCTGTACCAGAAGGCCAAGCTGATTCCGGAAACCTGGCAGTCCCGACTGCCCCACAACAGCGCTCCTTACACCAGCACCATGCTGTTCCTGGTGCGCAAGGGCAACCCCAAGTCCATCAAGGACTGGGACGATTTGATCAAGCCCGGCGTCGCCATCATCACCCCCAACCCCAAGACTTCCGGCGGAGCCCGCTGGAACTACCTGGCGGCCTGGGGCTACGCGCTCAAGAAACACGGCAGCGACGCCGCCGCCAAGGACTTCATCAAGAAGTTGTACAAGAACGCCGCCGTGCTAGACACCGGCGCGCGCGGCTCCACCGTCACCTTCGCGGAGCGGGAAATCGGCGACGTGCTGATCACCTGGGAGAACGAAGCCTATCTGACTCTCCAGGAATACGGCGAGGACCAATTCGAAATCGTCGCTCCGTCGGTCAGCATCCTGGCCGAACCGCCGGTCACCGTGGTGGACGACGTGGCGCGCAAGAAGGGCACGGAAAAGGTCGCGACCGAGTATCTGACCTATCTCTACAGCAAGGAGGGCCAGGAACTGGCGGCGAAACACCACTACCGGCCGCGCGATCCCGAAGTCCTGGCCAAGCACGCGGCCGAATTCAAACCGCTGAAGCTGTTCACCATCGACGAGGTGTTCGGCGGCTGGAACAAGGTGCAGGAGACCCACTTCTCCGACGGTGGGGTGTTCGACCAGATTTACTCGCCCTGACGGCGGGCGGCATGGCCGGAAACGGTCCCGCGACATGCCCCTGAGGAAACGGTACAACAAGCATGCCATTGAACGATCTGGTGGAATATTTCAACCAACGCATCCGTGCGGAACAGGGATTATCCCAACCGCCCTTATTCCTGCAAGACGGACGGGTGGAAGGGAGGTTCGCCGGCATCCGTCTGGCGACCCTGTTCCAACCGCTGCGCCGGAGCGACGATGGCCTGGCCATCGCCGGCCACGCCGCAGAGTTGCAAGCCTGCCGGGAGGACGGCGGCAACACCCTGCCGGCGGAGTTGTTCGAGCACGCCGAAGGGGGCCGGGTGGTCGGCCTGGACCGGCTGTGCCGCACCATCCACATGCTCAACTATCTGCCGGGCGCCCACGAGGGAGGCTATTTGTTCCTGGTCGTGCACCCGCGCCACGTGCTGGGCGTAAAGTGCAATCACGGCGCCTATTTCGAGGACGTCATCTTCCGCTGCGGCCTGGCGCCGGAGCGGGTGGTGATCACCCTGGCGATGACGGCCGCATACCATGACCAGCTGCCGCGCTTGCTGGCCGGATTGGGGAACTACCGCCGCCATGGCTATGCCACCGCCGTTGGGTTCGAACAGGGCGCCGGCAGGCCTGACTGGACGAATCATCTCGCCGAGCTGCGCGCCCGCTTCGCGCCGGATTTCCTGCGCCTGCCGGCGGGTTTGCTGACCGCCGGAAACGCGCCGCCGGGGCTGCAAGCCGACGCGCTCGTGAATGCGCTTGGCGCGATGGGAACCCGTCTGGTGGTGGAAGGCATCACGGATGAGCACCAGCTGGAAGCGGCGCGTGCCTTGGGTGCGGGCTGGCTGGCGGGGGATTGGATCGAGACGCCGGCCCGGGGCGGGCGCCGCCGCGCCTGACCCAGCGCCGGCGGATCAGGGTCAATGCTGTTGAATTTAGCCCCTCTCCCTGTGGGAGAGGGGTTGGGGTGAGGGCCTGGGCGCCTTGCGCTTGCGATGAACTCGTTGAAACATCAAGCGCTTCAGCCCTCACCCTGCCCTCTCCTGCAGGGAGAGGGTTTCTTATTTCAACAGTATTGTGCGCCAAGAAAAGTCCGGGCGCTCAGGAACATCCGCCGGAGGCGGGCGTGAAAGAAAGCAATGGAACCCTGTGGGTCGAATCCCACCCGGCAACGGTTAGCCACCGGCCGGAAGCGAGTTTT